>SWCA01009074.1_pt6 | contig 86237 bp, 81 predicted proteins | sample 4692961 | NCBI WGS metagenome assembly SWCA01 (sample SAMN10267275, study PRJNA491770) | bioreactor metagenome | isolation source: DHS bioreactor inoculated with | place: Japan: off Shimokita Peninsula | reverse complement strand
GTTTCGAGACGCTCTCTTCGTTCGCTCCTCAACCAGCCGGAGTGGGGGAGGCTGCTGTTCGGTCGGACGGCTTCCTTGTGCGGCTGGTTGAGGCGCATGCGCGGCGTCCGTCTCGAAACCTCGCCCATCCCTCCCTCGGCTGGTTGAGGAGGACGCGCAGCGTCCGTCTCGAAACCTGGCGAGCTGGTTTGTGGACTGCCTCGGGGGTTTCGAGACGCTCACTTCGTTCGCTCCTCAACCAACCGAAGTGGGGGCGAGTTCGCCCCGATGTTCGGCGGTGTTGGGGCGGGAGCGCTTCACGGCTGGACGACGGGAGCGGCGGGCATCATGGACGGGCTGCGCGCTCTCGCTGGAGCAGCGACTGCTTCACGTCCGTTCCCCAGGCGAAGCCGCCCAGCGAGCCGTCCGATCGCAACACCCGGTGGCACGGCACGAATAGCGCAGGGGCGTTGCGGGCACAGATGGAGGCGGCCGCGCGGACCGCGCGCGGCGTTCCCAAGGTGTTGGCGAATTCGGCATAGGACAGGGGCTGCCCGGGTGCGATCTCGCGCAGTCGGCTCCAACCCTGCTGTTGGGCCAGTGTTCCGAACTGACGCACCTCGACGCGTTGCGGTGCGGTCAGATCGCCGTCGTAGAAGGCGTCGATCGCGGTCCGCACCCCCGCCACACGGGGATCACCGGGGTCGACCAACGAGACCTCGGCGGGGCGTTGCGCAGCCCGGACCCGCTCGATGATGGCGGCGGCCGAATCGGTCCAGCCGGACGCCCAGACGGCGCGTCCGTCGAACAAGACGGTGAACGGCCCGTCAGCAGTGGTGAAGGTGGTCAGGATCATGGCTGCCCTTTCGTGGTAGCGGCGTTGCGCCACAGGTGGATCGCGGCGTAGGAGCGCCACGGGGACAAGGTTTCGGCCCAGCCCGCCAGGGGAGCGGCATCGGCGGGGAGCCCGAGCCGAACAGCGCCGGCGCGCAGCGCAACATCGGTGATCGGGAACACATCGGGGGAGCCCAGCACCCGCATGGAGACATAGTCGGCGGTCCAGGGTCCGATGCCCGGTTCGGCCAGGAGCCGGAGGCGCTGCTCGTTGGGGTCGTCGGCCGCACTGAGCGATAGTTCACCGCTGGCCAGCTTGCCGCTGATGCGCATTAGATTCTGAATCCGACTGCGAGGGCCGGTGAGCACCTGGTCACCGAAGTCCGCGATGGCCTCACAGGTGGGGAACAGGTGAGTCAGTCCTAGCGGATTGGCCTCAAAGGTGGCACCGGTGGCCGCCGTCAGACGGGACAGCTGTGTACGAGCGGCCGCCACCGAAATCTGTTGGCCGATGACCGCGCGCACCAACAACTCGTGGGGATCGACCGCTCCGGGCACTCGGACGCCTGGTACGGCTGCCACGGCTGGGGCCAACTGCGGATCGCTGGCGAGTACCTCGTCGATGCCGATCGGATCGGCGTCGGCGTCGAACAATCGGCGCACCCGGGCCACCAGCGGCATCAGGTCGGTCAGGGTGGCCAGGCCGGCGTGCAAAGCGAGTCCACCGTTTGTGGCCTCGACGCGGAACCACGCCGGGCCGCCGGGGAGCAGCAGGGTGCGCTGGTAGAAATCCGTCCCGGATTCCTCCACTCCGGGGACGGCCCGCGCGGCCAGCCAGGCGAAGACGCCAGCGGCGTCGAAAGGTGGACGCACCGGCAACTGCAGGTCGACGGTGAGCCAATCGCTGTCGGTGTGGTGAGTCTTCGTGACGCGACGTTGCGCCAGCGAGCGCAGTGCGGTCGGGGTGAGGGAGTAGATCGCGGTCATAGTGTCGTTGAACTGCCGGATGCTGCCGAACCCGGCAGCGAACGCGACCTCACTGAGGGGGAGCGCGGTGTTCACCAGCAGTTCTCGGGCGACCTGAGCCCGATGTGCCCGGGCCAGCGCCAATGGTCCGGCACCGAGTTCAGTGGTGAGCAGTCGGCCCAAGTGCCGCGGGGTGTAGCCGAGCTGCTGAGCCAATCCGGCGACCCCCTCGCGCTCGACCACGCCATCGGTGATCAGTCGCATCGCGCGGGCAGCGACGTCGCTGCGGAGGTTCCACTGGGGTGAGCCCGGCGTGGCATCGGGAAGACACCGCTTGCAGGCGCGATAGCCGTGGGCATGGGCTGCGGCGGCGGTGTCGAAGAATTCCACATTCTCTGGTTTCGGGGTGCGCGCCGGACAGGACGGACGGCAGTAGATGCCGGTGGTACGCACCGCAAGAGTGAAGACACCATCGAAACGGGCATCTCGGGTGCTCACTGCCCGGTATCGCTGCGTGACGTTCACATCCCCACCCTGGCAGCCCAGGGACGGGGAAGCTAGCGGTTTTCGGACATTGCGATGGGTGGGTGCCTAATGCGGCAGCACGATGCTGGCGAGAAGTTCGACGCTGGCATCGGACGGAATCGCGGTCAGTGCGGTCGCGACCATCGCGGCGCCCAACGCCGTGACCGCGAAAGCGCCGGCGAATCGCCACGCCAGGGACATTCGCGCGACAGTCATGTCATCTCCTCCGAGGAGGCCTCCCGGACGATCCGGTCACCTCCGCACTGAACGCTAGGCAGGCGGAGTAGCCAATCGGGGTGGCTTTGACCAATGTCGGGTGAACACTGCGACCGATGGCTCTCGGGGATGGTGCTACCGGGCGCCGCCCGCCCGCGTGCGCCCGCAGCGATTTCAGAAGTTGGTGGCTGCTCAGCGCTCCTGCAGCGCGAGGCGTCCGGCAAGCAGGAGATAAGTGCCGGCGAAGGTGCGCCGCAGCCAGCGCAGAACCGAGGGTCGGCGCAGGACGTGGTCGCGTGCGGCCGCGGCGAAGATGCCATACCCGGCGAACACCGCAAACGTGACCAACATGAAGGCCAGGCTCAGGCCGATCATGGTCGCGGTTGGCCAGGGATCACCGGCCGGCACGAACTGCGGCAGAAATGCGAAGAAGAAGATGGTTAGTTTCGGGTTGAGCAGGTTGATCAGGATCGCCGTTCGAATCACCCGCCAGAACGACTGAGGCGAGGCGTCGGCGTCCGGGGTCAGCTCGCTGTGATCGCGCCAGGTCTGCACCGCCAGATACACCAGATACGCCACTCCGGCCCATTTCAGGGCGGCGAAGGCGATTGCGCTGGCGTTCAGCAGCGCCGCCAGTCCAGTGATGGCGGCGATCATGTGCGGAATCACTCCCAGGGTGCAGCCGAAGGCCGCCACGAGTCCGGCCCGGGTTCCGCGGGAGAGCCCTGCCGAGATCGTGTAGACCGCCCCCGTGCCCGGTGTCGCTACCACGATTAGGGTGGTAACCCAGAACGCCCAGGTCATGGCAACTCCTTTGCTGGATTGCGCGTGAGGCTAGCTCATTCGAGTCCTCGGCGGTGACCGGCCCGGTGGTGTTGCTGCCGGTTTGACCCTCCCCCGGTGCGGGTCGTAGTCTTGTCCTTCGGTGTTCGCTGCGCCGGTACTGCCGTGCGCGAACCAGATTTCGCAGCCGGAACCACCCTTGACGGGGCGGGGCCGCTGATCAGACGAAGCTTAAGGAAGTAGGTCGGGCGTGTACGCGATCGTGCGCAGTGGTGGCCGCCAGCACAAGGTTGCGGTGGGCGACATCCTCGAGATCGACAAGATCGAGGCCAACGCTGGAGACAGCGTTTCCCTGACCCCCCTGCTTCTGGTCGATGGTGACAAGATCACCACCGATGCCAAGAAGCTGGACAAGGCCAGCGTCACCGCCGAGGTGATCGCTGAAACCAAGGGTCCCAAGATCAAGATCATCAAGTTCAAGAACAAGACCGGATACAAGAAGCGCCAGGGACATCGCCAGCGCTACACCCAGGTCAAGGTCACCGGGATCAAGGGCTGAGGAGTTCGATATGGCACATAAGAAGGGCGCATCCAGTTCCCGCAACGGTCGGGATTCCAATGCCCAGCGGCTCGGTGTGAAGCGCTTCGGCGGTCAGCAGGTCAACGCCGGCGAGATCCTGGTCCGTCAGCGCGGCACCCACTTCCACCCCGGTGACGGCGTGGGCCGTGGTGGCGACGACACCCTGTTCGCCCTGCGGGCCGGCGTGGTCGAGTTCGGCACCCGCCGCGGACGCAAGGTCGTCAATGTGGCCGAGGCCGCCGAGTAACAACGACTTACCGAAAGAGGGGTGACCGTCCGGTTGCCCCTCTTTCGCTTTTCCTCCGAAACATAGCGTCACGGGGAAAGCGATAAGATTCTCCGTGATCGGTGCCGGGCAGCTGCTCCGCCCGCCGACTTTCCTAGCGCAAGGCTTCCAGCGTGGCCATTCCCTCTTTCGTCGATCAGACGGTGCTGACCGTCGCTGCCGGTAACGGTGGCAACGGTTGTGCTTCGGTGCACCGAGAGAAGTTCAAACCGCTCGGCGGGCCGGACGGCGGCAATGGTGGCAATGGTGGCTCGGTGATTCTGCGGGTTGATCCGAACCTGACCACCTTGGTGGAGTACCACCGCCAGTCGGTGCGTCGCGCCGACAACGGGCAACCCGGACGCGGCGATCTCGCCAATGGTGCCAACGGTGCCGACGTCGTACTCGCCGTGCCCGACGGCACTGTGGTGACCGATGCCGACACCGGCGATGTGCTGGCCGATCTGATCGGAGCCGACTCCGAGACCGTGATCGTGGCCGGCGGTCGGGGCGGCTTGGGCAATGCTGCGTTGGCATCCTCGGCGCGCAAGGCTCCCGGCTTCGCGCTGCTCGGCGAAGAGGGCGAAACCCGCAAGATCCAACTCGAACTCAAGGTGCTCGCCGACATCGGACTGGTCGGCTTCCCCAGCGCCGGGAAGTCCTCGCTCATTGCGGCTATCTCCCGGGCCCGGCCCAAGATTGCCGACTATCCCTTCACCACTCTGATTCCGAATCTGGGGGTGGTGGTGGCCGGTGCGGTCACCTTCACCGTCGCCGATGTTCCCGGACTGATCGAGGGCGCCAGCCAGGGCCGCGGTCTGGGGCACGACTTCCTGCGTCACATCGAGCGCTGCCAGGCGATCGTTCACGTGATCGACTGCGCCACCTACGAACCCGGACGCGACCCGCTCACCGACTTGGACATCATCGAGGCCGAACTCAGCGCGCATGGCGGGCTGGAGGACCGGCCTCGCATGGTGGCGCTGAACAAGATCGATGTGCCCGATGGTGCTGAGCTCGCCGAGATGGTCGAACCCGATCTGATGGCTCGTGGGCTGCCGGTCTTCCGAGTGTCCACCAAGTCCGGTGAGGGGCTCAAAGCTCTCACCTTCGCCATGGCCGAGCTGGTGGCCCAGCGGCGGGCTGCCGCGCCGCCGCCTGAACCCAAGCGCATTGTGATCCGTCCCAAGCCGGTGGCCGGTGGCGTGGAGTTCACGGTCGCCAAACAAGGCGACGGCGACGGTGGTTTCGTGTGGCGGGTGCGTGGCGACAAGCCCGAACGCTGGGTGCGCCAAACCGATTTCGCCAACCCCGAGGCCGTCGGCTATCTGGCTGATCGGTTCGCCCGATTGGGCATTGAAGACGAACTGCTGGCCTTGGGTGCGGTCGCCGGGGATGCGGTGGCCATCGGCAGCGGCAACGACCCGGTGGTCTTCGACTTCGCTCCGCAGGTGGAGATCGGTGCCGAGATCCTGTCGCGGCGCGGTGAGGATCATCGCCTCAACGAGCTGCGTCCGGCGGTGCAGCGGCGCCGCGAGAAGGACGCCGAATACCATGCCCGCAAAGCCGCCGAAGCCGAGGAGCAGGGCAGTGAGTGAGCAGCGACGCGAGCAGATCACTGCCGCGCGTCGACTGCTGGTGAAGGTCGGCTCCAATGCCCTCACCGACTCCCGTGGCGCCCTCGACCCGTCCCGGCTGGAGGCCCTGGTTGACGCGCTGGCCGCCGTCCGAGCCCGCGGTCAGGACGTGGTGCTGGTGTCGTCGGGCGCCATGGCTTCGGGAATGGAGCCGTTGAAGCTGAAGCACCGGCCGCAGGATCTGGCCAGCAAACAGGCTGCGGCCTCGGTGGGGCAGAGCCTGTTGGTCGCCCAGTACGGTCGCAATTTCGCCCGACACGGACTCACCGTGGGTCAAGTGCTGCTGACCGTCGAAGATGTGGCCCGTAAAGACCACTATCGCAACGCGCTGCGCACCTTCACCCGCTTGCTGGAGTTGGGCGTGGTGCCGATCGTCAACGAGAACGACACGGTTGCCACCCACGAGATCCGGTTTGGTGACAATGATCGGCTCGCTGCGCTGGTCGCGCACCTGGTCGGGGCCGACGTGATGGTGCTGCTCAGCGATGTGGACGCGCTCTACACCGCCCCGCCCGGACGGCCCGGCTCGCAGAAGGTTGAGCTGGTGGCCGACATCGACGAGCTGGATGTCGATACCAACGGCGGCGGTGCGGCAATCGGTACCGGCGGTATGGAAACCAAGTTGCATGCCGCGCGCATTGCGACCGCCTCGGGGATCCCGGTCGTCTTGGGCGCGGCCGAGGCGGCCGCTGAACTGTTGTCCGGGGCGCCGGCGGGCACTTTGTTCCTGCCCACCGGGAAGCGGCGTGCCCGCAAGCTGATGTGGCTGGCCTACGCCTCGGTGACCCAAGGCGAACTGGTGCTGGACGCCGGCGCGGTGCGGGCGGTGACCGAAAGGCAGGCTTCCTTACTGCCGGCCGGAATCCTGGAGGTACGCGGCGATTTCGGCGTCGGTGATCCGGTGAAGCTGGTCAGTGAAGGCGGCCAAGTGGTGGCGCGTGGCCTGGTCAACTTCGACTCCGAGGAACTCCCCGCGATGATCGGACGCACCACCCACGAATTGGCCGAGAACCTCGGCGAGCACTTTGATCGCGAAGTTGTGCATCGCGACGACCTCATAGTGAAACGACGCAAGAAGACGTGATCGACTACCTATCCGTGCTCGGCTGGGCTGCGGCCGCAGCGGGCATCTCGCTGGGGGTCCCACAACTCATCCGGCTGCTGCGCACCCGTGATGTGCATGGGATCTCGGTGCCCGCTTGGCAGGCCTTGTTGGCTGTGAACCTAGGATTCGGCATCCACGGCATCATGCTCGGCCAGTGGAACATGATTGTGACCAATGTGTTCGCCTTGGGCACCACGGTGCCCATGCTGGTGCTGTTGTCGCGCGAGTTGAAGCGTCCGCTCTGGCGGCTGATGACGCCCGGTGTGCTGGGTGCTGCTGTGCTCATCGGCCTGGATGTTGCTGTGGGAAGCGCAGCCTTCGGTGTGGCGATCATGATTCCGGGCACTGTGGTCAACATCGGGCAGACTGTGGCGCTGATTCGCTCCCATTCCGTCACGGGTGTCTCGCCGCTGTACATGGTGATGGGGGTGGTCAATCAGGTGCTGTGGTGTACGTGGGCCTGGTTGCTCCCCGATATTGGCACCGGGATCGCAACCTCGGTCTATTTGACCGTGGTGACCTTCAATCTGCTGTGGTGGGTGTTGCGCAAGCTGGGCTTGCGGGCCTTCTTCGCTGCCGCTGCGAAGGAACCGCTGCCTGAACCGGTCTAGTTCGACCGCGCCCGCGAAGTATCCTGTGCGCCATGAACTTCGCCGAACAAGCCCACCTGGCCAAGGACGCCAGCCGGACTCTGGCCACGCTTTCCCGGGCGGCCAAGGACGCGGCACTGGCAGCCATGGCCGACGCCCTGGTGGCGGCCACCGACACGGTCTTGACGGCGAATGCCGCCGACGTCGCCGCGGCGAGACAGGCCGGTACAGGTGATGCGCTGGTAGATCGGTTGACGCTGACTCCGGCCCGTATTGTCGGCATGGCCGATGGGCTGCGCGCCTTGGCTGACCTGCCCGATCCGGTTGGTGAGGTGATTCGCGGCTGGAACAATCCCAACGGGGTGCGGGTGCGTCAGGTGCGGGTGCCGCTGGGAGTGATTGGCATCATTTACGAGGCCCGGCCCAATGTCACCGCCGACGCGGCCGGAATCTGTTTGAAGGCCGGCAATGCTGCCCTGTTGCGGGGCTCGAGTTCGGCGATGAACTCCAATCAGGCGGTCACCGCTGCCCTGCAAGTCGGCTTGGCTGCGGCCGGTCTGCCGCGCGAAGCCGTGCAGCTGGTGGCCGGCGGACGCGAAGTCACCGCCGAGATGATGGCGGCCCGTGGCCTGGTCGATGTGCTGATTCCGCGCGGCGGGGCCGGGCTGATCAATGCGGTCGTCGAGGGCTCCACCGTGCCGGTCATCGAGACTGGCACCGGCAACTGCCATCTGTATGTGGATGCTGCCGCCGATATCGACATGGCACTGGGCATCATGCTGAACGCCAAAGTGCAGCGTCCCAGCGTGTGCAACGCCCTCGAGACGATGCTGGTTCATGCCGATATCGCCGAGGCATTTCTGCCCAAGGCGCTGGCCGCGCTGGCCGAGGCCGGCGTCACGGTGCACGGAACCCCGGCAGTGCAGAGCTACTCCGATGAGGTGGTCGCCGCCGGTCCTGAGGAGTTCGAGGCGGAGTACCTCTCGCTCGATCTGGCCTGCGACATCGTGCCCGATATCGATGCGGCACTGGCTCACATTCGGCGCTACACCACTGGCCATTCGGAGACCGTCGTGACCGATGATCGTCGCGCGGCCGAGAAGTTCGTCGCCGAAGTGGATGCCGCAGCGGTCTTGGTCAATGCCTCGTCGCGCTTCGTCGACGGCGGCGAGTTCGGCTTCGGCGCCGAGATCGGTATCTCCACCCAGAAGCTGCATGCCCGCGGCCCGATGGGACTGCCCGAGATGACGTCGACGAAGTACATCGTCGACGGCGCGGGACAGGTGCGCGGCTGAATGGTGCCCCGACTCGGGAACAGCACGCGGCCCAGCGCGGTTGGTAGTATCCGCTGAGCGGTCCGAACCGGGCGGCGCCAATCGGGAAAGGGCCAACCAGGGCAGATGAGTGAGACTCCGATCCACTGGTCCTACGACGGCACTCGTCGCATGCGCCTGGGTGTCATGGGTGGCACCTTCGACCCGATCCATCATGGCCACTTGGTTGCCGCCAGCGAGGTGCAAGCCCGCTTCAACCTTGATGAGGTGGTCTTCGTCCCCACCGGACAGCCCTGGCAGAAGGCCGGTAAGAAGGTCTCTCAGCCGGAGGATCGCTATCTCATGACCACGATCGCGACCGCCTCCAACCCACGGTTTTCGGTCAGCCGGGTCGACATCGAACGCCCCGGGCCCACCTACACCGTCGACACTCTGCGCGACATTCGTGCTGCTCGCGGACCCGAGGTCGAACTGTTCTTCATCACCGGTGCCGACGCATTGAGCAAGATCCTCACCTGGAAGGGTGCCGAGGAACTGTTCGATCTGGCCCACTTCGTCGGGGTGTCGCGGCCGGGTGTGAAACTCGGTGCCGACGACATCGCGCACCTGCCGGAGAACAAAGTGACCCTGCTGGAGGTGCCTGCGCTGTCGATCAGCTCCACGGCCTGCCGGGAGCGAGTCGGGCAGCGGATGCCGATCTGGTACCTGGTGCCGGACGGCATCGTGCAATACATCGCCAAGCGTGGCCTCTACCGCAACGGAGACAATCAGTGAGTGCAACACCTGAAGCTGTCGAGCTCGCCCGGCTCGCGGCTGCCGCCGGCCTGGCCAAGAAGGCCACCGACCCGGTCGCCTTCGACGTGTCTGAGCGGCTGGCCATCACCGACGTCTTCCTGATTCTGACCGCTTCCAATGAGCGCCAGGTGGGTGCGGTCATCGATGGTGTCGAGGAGGCGTTGCTGGCCATCGGGCGCAAGCCGGTGCGCCGCGAAGGCAGCCGCGAGAACCGGTGGGTGCTGCTGGACTATCTCGACATTGTGGTGCATGTGCAACACCACGAGGAGCGGGTGCTGTATGCCCTGGAGAAGCTGTGGAAGGACTGCCCGGCTATCGATCTGGGTGAGCTGGACGTGATGGACGAGCGTCGATGACCGCTGCTCGGGTGCTGCTGCTGCGGCATGGGCAAACGGACTGGAATGATGCCGGACGGTTTCAGGGCAGCGCCGATATTCCGCTGAATGACACCGGAGTGGATCAGGCCCGTCGGGCCGCCGACGCACTCGCCGGCGAGGGCATCACCGCCATCGTGAGCTCCGATCTGCAGCGGGCGGCAGCGACCGCGACGGTCCTGGGCGAACGGCTGGCACTGCCGGTGGCCTTCGATGCGCGGCTGCGTGAGATCAACGTGGGGCTGTGGGAAGGGCTGACGCATGCGGAGATCGCGGCCAGCGACCCCGAACATTGGACGCCGATCACCGAGGGGCGCGATATCCAACACTCCGCGACCGGTGAGACCGCGACCGGGGCCGGACGTCGGGTAGCCGACGCCTTGCTGGAGCATGCGGCTGCGGCGAACTCTGAGGACACTCTCCTGGTGGTCGGTCATGGATTGACCACGCGGGTGGCGGCGATGCTCCTGATCGGCTTGGCCTACCCCGATGTCCGCCGCTTCGGCGGGCTGGGCAACTGTCACTGGGCGGTGATGCGTCCGGGCGATCCGTGGTGGCGCCTCGTCGCCTACAACCGTCACTAGCCCACCTTTTGGGGCGGGGCTATTCGAAAGTGACGGTGATCGGGTTGGCGCTCAAGTTCCCGTTGGCCCTGAAGATCGAACCCACGCCTCGGCCGACGTAGCTGCCACTCTTGTTGTAGCCCTTCACGGTGAGGCCCACTGTGGTGTACGCCGATGCCCGGGACGGATCGGCCAGGTCGAGCCGGAACTTGGCGTTCTTCATGGCGTTCTTGCCTGAGCTGATCGACCACTTGGCCTTCACCGCGCCGGTGCCGTTGGCCCGGATGCTGAAGCCGCAGCCCTTGGGCGCGAGGCTGGTCTGCTTCAGGCAGGCCTTGAGATGGGCTTGGGCGGCTGTGCGCAGCTTCTGCTGACCGGTGGAGCTGATGTCCAGCTGCATGGTGTAGCTGGTGAGGTCCTGCGGTGAGGTGACGACGAAGGCGCCGCCATCAACGACGTAGAGGCTGTTCGTCGGCACCAGGGAGTAGCTGCCCGGGAACAGCGTGATGCGAGTGTCCTGGACCGGTGCGCCGTTGATGGTCAGCGCAATCCCGTTCATGTCGGCAATCCCGATGTCGCGAGTGATGCTCTCCAGCTTCCAGGAGCCCGAGGCGTTGCTGGCGTAGAACTGGGTACTGACGGTCTGATCGCCGAGCAGGTAACTGGCTGTGATCGGTGAGTAATCGTTGGCGGGCTCGGCCACCTCGATCTCGGTGATTGGCGTGACCGCGTTCGAAGCGGCGAGGACCTCGTCGGTGAGCAGGCTGGTGTCTGCAGGCTCCTGTTCGGCGTAGCTCAAGGCCGCGGCGGCATTGCCCGCGGCCAAGGCTTCGAGGTAGCCCTGCACCGCTTCGGTCCCGGTCTTGGCCGGCTCAGGGATTCCGCCGCCGCCGGATGGATCGGTGATGCCGGCCTTGGGCAGCATCGCCACGATCACCGCAATCACGATGATGACCGCGACGACCGCAGCCCCGATCAGCAAGATGGTCTTGTTGCTGCGTTTGGGCGCCGCGCCGGAGGGCGGCTGGCCCGGCATTGCACCTGGCGGTGGCAGGTAGGCCTGGCCGGGATTGGGCTGCGTGCCGTAGGGCTGGCCGGGGTAGCCCGCACCGGGGTAGGGCTGGTTCGGGTAGGGCTGGTTCGGTCCCGGGTACGGCGGCGGTGTCGCCCCGGGCTGGGGCGCAGCCGAATAGGGCTGCGGTGCCGACGGATAGGACTGGGATGGCGGTTGCGCCGGACCGGCGCCGGGCGCACCGGTCGGCGACGGCTGAGCGGGGCCGGGCGGCGGCATCGCGCCGGGTCCGGGGCGTGAGAGGGGGCTGGCCGGCCCGGGGTTCGAACCGGAAGGCGGATTCACTGCTGGCTGCTGATCGTCGTTGCTCACAGGTTCTCCCTACCGGTTCGGACTGTTCTCGAAATGCGGCTGAGGCCAGATTAAGGCCAGAGCGGCGGTTGTGGCGTGCCCAACCTAGTCAAATGCCATCAGCGAGTCTCTTTTCCGCTGGTTGTTGAGGAGTTGTGGGGGTTTCGAGACGCTCTCTTCGTTCGCTCCTCAACCAGACGGAGGGGGGCTGGAAACCTGTGTGTCTTCCCGATCCCGGCTGGTTGAGGAGGACGCGCAGCGTCCGTCTCGAAACCTGGTGAGGTGGTCTGTGGACTGTCGGTGGGGGTTTCGAGGCGCTTTCTTCGTTCGCTCCTCAACCAGCTGGAAGGGGGTCTGGAAACCCGTATGTCTTCTCCTACCCGGCTGGTTGAGGAGGACGCGGAGCGTCCGTCTCGAAACCTGGTGAGGTGGTCTGTGGACTGTCGGTGGGGGTTTCGAGACGTCTTCTTCGTTCGCTCCTCAACCAGCAGCGAGTGTGGGACGGCATGTTGGGAGGCCGGGTTCTCTCTGGTTTGGCAGGCGGTACTTGCTGATTGACGGGTTCGCCCGGAAATGAGTAAATCCCCACTAGTGGTGACTTTCGCAGAGTAGTTTCCTGGTGATCAGAGGAGAGACATTGGACCCCGATTCTCCGGACGGAGCCGCACCCGGTGAGGCTTCGGTCATTGTGAAGCTCTCGGGCGTCGCTGTGGTCGTTGGGCTGTTGGCCGGCCTGCTGGCTGCTGCCTTCATCGGTGTTCAACACGGGCTCAGCCACTGGCTGTGGCACGGCTTGCCCGAGATGTTGGGTGAATCCCAAGCCCCATGGTGGCTGGTGATTGCGCTGCCTCTGATCGGTGCCGGACTGACGGCGGCAGCCATCCGACTGCCCGGTGCCGGAGGGCACGGTCCTCTGGATGGGCTGTCGATGGATATCGGGCCTCGGGAGGTCGCATCGGTCGTGTTGGCGGCAGTGGCCGGATTGTCCTTCGGCGCGGTGCTCGGTCCGGAAGCGCCGCTGATCGCCATCGGCACCGCCGCCGGTGCTGTGGTGGTGCGTGACTCGGCGTCCCCGGCGCGGCAGGTGATGATGATCGTCGGTGGCATGGCCGCAGTGGGCGCCATCTTCGGAAATCCGGTGGTGACGGCGATCCTGCTGTTGGAAATGGCCACCGTGGCCGGTCCGAAGCTGTCTTCGATGAAGGTGCTGGTGCCGTCGCTGGTCGGCCTGGCAGCCAGCTACTCGCTGCAGGTCGGGGTGGGCCCGTGGGTTGGGCTGGGGGAGTCGGTGCTGAGCCTGCCAGGCCTGCCGGCGTATCCGAGCGTGCCGCTGGTCGATGTGGCCTGGGCTATTCCGGTGTCATTGGTGGCTGCGGCGTTGGCCGTGCTGGCGCTGCGTGGCGGGACGCTGTGGCGGCGGTGGGGGCAGTCGCGACCCACGGGCTTGCTGCTGGCCAGCGGTGCTGTGGTCGGCGTCGTGGCGGTGGTCGTCACGTCGGTCACCGGAGTGGCTCCCACGCTGGTGGTGATGTCCGGACAGACCGCCATGGTCGACTACCTGGGGCTGGGCTCGCTGGGAGTGGCCTTGGTGGTGCTGGCGGGAAAGTTCGTGGCCTACGCCGTGTCGCTGGGTGGTGGGTTTCGGGGCGGTCAGATCTTTCCGGCGGTAGCGATGGCCACGATCGTGGCGAGCACGATCTCGATTGTCTCCGGTGATGCTGTCAGCGCCGGGCTCATCGCTGCTGCCATCGCAGCGGCTGTGGCCGGGGCGATGAGGCTCCCGTTCACGGCGGTGTTGCTGGGCGTGGTGCTCACGATTTCGGCTGGGGGTGCGGTCGCCGTCCTGGCGATCATCGGCGCCGTGGTCGGACTGGTGGGACGGCTAGCGGCTGACCATCGTTGGCCGACGCTGATGGTGGCCGAATCGGTCCAGACCGGCCCCTCGACGTCGAAGGAAGGAGCCTGACATGGCCACCGCGGACGGCGCCGCCGCACCTGTGGAGACGATGCGGCAATGGCAGGCGACGCCGTCCGCCGTGCAGCGCATGATGTCGAAGCTGTTCATCACCCACGGCGGTGATCATCGGCTGAAGTGGTCGGCATTCTGGGTACTGATCGTGTTGTCGTCGGTGATTGCCACTGCAGGCATCATCGCCGACTCGACCGCCACCGTGATCGGCGCCATGATCGTGGCTCCATTGATGACTCCGATTCTGGGTACCGCGTTATCGGTGGTGTTGGCCAACCGCCGCATGATCCTGATCAATATGGCGCTGGTACTGGCCGGTGCGCTGATCGTGGTGGCGATCGCCTATCTACTGGGGATGACCCATCATGCGATGTTGACCGCCGACACCAACTCCCAGATCGCAGCGCGGGTGAGTCCGCGGTTGATCGACCTGGTGGCGGCACTGGCCACCGGTGCGGTGGGGGCGTTCGCCATGGTGCGCTCCGACATCTCCGACACTTTGCCCGGCGTCGCCATCGCCATCTCGCTGGTGCCTCCGCTGGCCGTGGTCGGGCTCACCCTTGAGTCGGGTGCGCCGCAGCAGGCGCTGGGAGCTTTGCTGTTGTTCACCACCAATGTGACCGCCATCATCGCCACCGGGACGATCATCTTCTTGGCCTTTCGGGTGCGCCATGCCGCCATCCGGGGCGGGGTGAAAGTGGGCAGGCTCCGGCGCGGGGCCCTAGTGACGGTGCTTGGCGCAGTGCTGATCCTGGTGATTCCGTTGGGAATCGGCAGTTCCATCGTGTTGCAGCAGGAACTCATGGTGGCCCAGGCGACCGAGCCGGCTCAGGAGTGGGCTCAGTCACAGGGCTGGCAGATCGGCGAGATAACGGTTCGTCAGGGCGTGCTGCAGATCGTTGCCCTGGGCCCGCCGCCGACGATCCAGGAGACCGGCTTGCGGGAGCGGTTGGACGCGGCCGGACTGGCCTCGGTCAACGCCAGGATCACCCTGGTCTTGGGCGGGAGCAAAGACCTACCCCGACGGTGAATCGTCGGAGGATGAGGAGGCTGCGGCGATACGAGCCTCCGAACGCATCCGGATCTGGGTTTGGACCAGAGCGACGATGCCGGCCACGAAAACCAGGTTGAACGCGATCTGGGCAGTCACGACGGCTCGGGCGGTCTGGCTGACGGCATGAATATCGCCGTAGCCGACGGTGGCGGTGGTGACCATCGAGAAGTACAGCGCGTCCAGACGGGTCTCGAGACCGGCGAACTGCGACGGGTCGCGAACATGCATCAGGAAGTAGATCAAGGCGAACACCAACAGCGCCAACTCAAAGGCCAGCAGCAGATGGATCGGCTGCAGGTGGCGCTGCGCCAGGCGCAGTTCGCGAATGATGACCCAGCCGATGAAGCTCAGGCAGACCAGACCGATGATGGCGCCGAGCACCGTTCCGGCAGGTGCGTCCGCCGACGGTATGGGCACCAGGAAGTAGAAACCCAGTACCGCGATCGGCATGCCGATCTGAACCAGGAGAAGTCGCCAACCTCGCATGGCCTCAGTCTAGGGAAGCCGCTGAGTGTTCGGGGTGTGCCACGGTCTGTGGCGAGTGAGGCATCGGGAGAGCCTGGCTAGCTCGGCGACGTGGACTGTGCCAGGGCGTCGACCCAAGCGGTTGCCGCACCCCAGCCGATGACGACGTCGTGATGATTGCTGCACAGCAGATAGCTGGCCGCCTCGTCACAGACGAAGAACTCCCCGGGTGGGCATTCGGCCAGCACGCGTGCCAGGTCTTCGCCGTGCCGGAATCGCCACACGGTGGCGGCACCTTCGAGGAACATCAGACACGGCGCGTTCCCCGCGTAGCGGGCGACGAGTTGCCAGCCGTCGCTGCGTCGTTGTCCAGGAGGAGCTTCCGGGGCATCCCACGGTGCTCGGGCGGTGATGTCGACACCGAGGTTGTCCAGCACGGTCGCGATGAGCGCTTGGTGTTCGGTCGCGGTGAGAGCGGTCACCGCTGTGTGAGTTATTTCGCAGGCTGTGGTGATCCAGTCGGGGTCGGTCACTGTGCGCCTTCCGGATTGGGTCCGAGCGTTGTCGTCCATGATGTCAGCCGGGTAAGGATGCCTGCCTGAGATGATCGAGACCATCCCAGGCAGGCATCGGCATCAACTCAGCCCTTCACGCACAGCAGCGTGTGCAGCCGATCAGTGACCTCAACCAGGTCGCTCTGTGCGGCGATGACGTCGTTGATGTCCTTGTAAGCGCCGGGGATCTCATCGACCACCCCGGCGTCCTTGCGGCACTCCACCCCCGCGGTCTGGGTGGCCAGATCCTTGGTGGTGAAGGTGCGCTTGGCCGCTGTGCGCGACATGCGCCGTCCGGCACCGTGCGAGGCCGAGCACAGCGACTGCTCGTTGCCCAGGCCGCGAACCACGTAGCTGCCGGTACCCATAGACCCCGGAATCAGACCGCGGTCACCGAGCGCGGCCCGGATCGCACCCTTGCGGGTCACGATCAGTTCCACCTCGTCATAGGTCTCGGTCGCCACATAGTTGTGGTGGCACAGAATCGGCTCATCGAAGCCGATCGGTACCGCCGACTGCTCGGCCCGCCAATCGGTGAGGACCCGCTTCACGGTGGCCAGCATGATGCTGCGGCTGGTCATCGCGTAATCCTGCGCCCACCACAGGTCGTGCAGGTAGGCCTCCATCTCCTCAGTTCCGGCCAGGAATACCGCCAGATCGCGATCGCGCAGACCCAGGTTGTGTTCCAGGGTCTTGGCGGTGGCCATATGGCGCTCGGCCAGTTCCTTGCCGATGTTGCGGCTGCCGGAGTGCAAGGTGAGCCACAGGTGCTCATCGCCCTCGGCAGCGCACAACTCGATGAAGTGATTTCCGCCGCCGAGGCTTCCGCATTGGGAGGCAGCCTTGCTTTCGCGGTCGGCGATGCGCGGTGCCCGCAGTTCGGAGAACCGTCCCAACAGGGTGGTGAAGGTGCGGTTCAACCGGTGGTCGGCGCGCAGGATCGGGGCGGTGCCCTTGTTGCCGTTGTAGCCGACCGGGACGGCGGCCTCAATCGCCGCGCGCAGCGAGTGCAGCTCATCGGGCAGATCGTTCAGCGTGAGGCTGGTGCGCACCGCGGCCATTCCGCAGCCGATGTCGACCCCCACCGCCGCAGGTGCCACGGCGTCGCGCATGGCGATCACCGAGCCGACGGTCGCACCTTTGCCGAGGTGGACGTCGGGCATGACGCGCAGCTGCTCAACCCAGGGCAGCTTGCTGATGTTGCGCAACTGGTTGGTTGCGGCCGGTTCGATCTCGTAGGGCTGTGCCCACATCAAAGTGTTGGTGGTGCCCGGCAAAGGCACCGGGAAGGTGGTGTTCATGATTGTGCCTTTCTCCTAGATGGTTCACGGCGGGCTGCACTGTCCGCCTCAGACGTAGGCACAGCGCTGCCGCAGGTTTGGGTGATGCGCGAGCGGGCGCTCGCAGGAAGGGACGCCCCGGGGACCGATTCCGACCCCCGGGGTGTGGGCTCAGCGGCGGCGCTTGGGCAGCAACTGCGCCATGGTCGGCACGAACGGGGTGACCTGCAGGCGCATGCCGGCCTGATCGGGGGTCCGTCCGCCCTTCTTCTTGCCGTTGCATGACTCGCAGGCCGCGACGGTGTTCAGCCAGGTGGAGGTACCGCCTTGGCACTTGGGCACGATGTGGTCCCAGGTGGTGCCGGTTCGTCCGCAGTAGCCACAGGTGTAGTTGTCGCGGGCCAGCACATTGTCGCGGCTCACCGGGGGAGTGCCGGTGGCCTCCCACACCCACTTGGTGTAGATCCAGCGCACCAACTCCAACGAACGCGGCAGCGGAAAGGGGCCGAAGGTTCGGTCCTCGACTGCTTCGCGGACGCGAGCGACCCGGCGCACCAGCATGCGAATCGCGTGGTTCAAATCGACGGTGTGCAGTAATTGGCCACCGCCGGCGTTGTAAACAGCCACTTGGGTCATGATTCGGCCCCTCCTTTCTGTGTTGTGGGCCATTGGTGAAGCAGCCTCCGCAGCAAGTGTGCGGCGGCCAGGTAAACGCCGGGTTGCTCGGATTCTCGAGGTCCGGCGATGTTCAGAACTGTGGGGTGGGGAAGCCCGTCCAGGAAGGCGAGTGCTGCGTCAACCTCAGCGGGCTGGACGCAGCGCACCGGCTTACCGAAGGCGTGGGCACAGTCGATGGTGAGCGCAAGCCCGGGGCTGCGCGAGTTATCTCTGACGGCGAGGGCGACCCGGTCAACACCGGTTTGGCCGCCGGAGTGGATTGTGACCATTCCGTCCTCCCGAGCCCATTGTGGCCGCTTCTCGGCCCAGATTCGGGAATCTCGCGCCCGGTGTGGTGCGGGCTGGGGGAGTCGGTGCTACCCGACGTACTCGAACACCACTGTGGCAGTGGGGTCGATGCCGGAAATGAGCTGGCTGTAGAACGACTCGGCCTGGCTCTGCAGTTCAGACTGATGCTGCGCGACGTACTGTGCCTGGGCTTCGTCGTTGAGCAAGGCAGTGATCATCTCGTTGGTATCGATCTTCGGCGTCACCCAACTCAGTGCGCCGTTCTTCTCCGAGGCCATCTGGAAGCTCTCGTCGGAATGCCCGATGAACGTGAACGCCGGGATCGAGACCCGATAGGAGTTGTCGGCGGTAGGGGTTACCCGCACCTGGCCGCCTTCCAGACCGAGTTTGGCTTGGAAGCTGTATTGCAGGAAGGTCGACCGGGAGCTTCCGGGGACGGCGAGCCCCAAAAAGGTCGACTTCGAGGTCTTGGTGGCGATGCCCTGAATGCCGAGGCTCAGCAGCACCACTTGCTGCTCGCGGGTCACCGCCTGGACGATCTGGGTGTTGCTGTCCTTTGCTGATGTTTGGCCGAGGCTCAACTCGGGAATCGCGCGGGCCGCGAGTAGACCCCCCGCTGCGCCCAGCGCGATCAAGCCCACAGCGACGAGGGCGAGCAGCCACTTCGGTGCCCGGAAGATGGTCGGTGGGTTCACGATGGGATCCCCGTTCGTTTCTGGACGCGTTGGCGTCTCGGGCCGACTGTGAGGAGGTATTGCGCCCAGCGCGGGCGCGACCAGCCTTGCGGCGCTCACCCTAGCGGGAGTCGAGAGCCGATTTCGAGGCAGCCGTGAGCGGTCTCAGTATCGGACCAGAGCGTGCGGGGTCACCGAGTCGCCGACTGCTGCGGGCAGGGGCCGGCGATGGCTCGCCGAAGCGCATTCGGCAGGAGTCGAACCTGCGACCGCCGGCTTCGCAAGCCGGTGCTCTGTCCACTGAGCTACGAATGCCAGTGCCGAACCGGTGGCTCCGGTTTCGGCTGTCTTTGTTCCCGCCCGGTCCGGCTTCCGCGCAGGCGGAGGCACCGAAGGCTTATCCCCAGGAGAGTCTGAGGCGCGTGGGCAGCATGGGCCCGGCCGGTTGGCCGGTGGCGTCCCTGCTGCACCGTGCGGATGCACTGTTGAGTTGTCGGTCGAACCTCGGCAGCGGGCCGTGTGACTGTGAGCCCCATATCTTCTGGGTGCCCCGCTGGGAGTTGTGTTCGGCTTCGTATGGACCAGGGGAGTCGAACCCCCGCACGGGCTGTGGCCGTGGTTTCACCAGCTGAACGTCCATGGAGTTGTGGTGGGTGTTCGGGACGCAAAAAACCGCCCGTCACGTGGTTGGTGAGGGGCGGCTCGCGGTTCTTAGGCCAGCAAGGCTGAGCTTGTGGCTAGGTGCGCGGCGACCCCTGGGTGCCGTAATCGTCTTCGCTGCCTCGGAAGCACTCTGGCAACGCGATCACGACGGCATGCGACAGCGTGGGCTGCAGCATCAGGTCGTTGGTCGCAGACATCAGAGTTTCCTTTTCCGGGCCGCCCGGTGTTGGGCGAACAGCGTTGCAGGCTAGTGCGGGTCGGCGGAACCGGGCAAATTCACGGCGTGTCGGGACGGCGCTGGCCTTAGCCGTTCAGGCTCGGCCAACCGCTGAGATCAGGGCCTTTGGGCACAATCCCGGACGGATTGTTATCGGTGTCGGTCAGGTAGTAGTGGCGCTTGATGTGGTCGAAGTCGACGGTATCGCCGAAGCCCGGCAGTTGATAGAGATCGCGCAGATAGTTCCACAGCACCGGCAGTTCGCTCAGCTTGTGCCGGTTGCAGCGGAACAGCCCGTGGTAGACCGCGTCGAAGCGAACCAAAGTGGTGAACAGTCGAATGTCGGCATCGCGAACCGTGTCACCGAATAGGAATCGATGCGACTCGAGCCGTTGGGAGAGTTGATCGAGGCGGCCGAACAGCCGGTCGTAGGCAGCCTCGTAGCTGTGCTGATCCTCGGCGTAGCCGACCCGATAGACCCCTCGGTTCACGTCAGCGGTGATCTGCTCGGCCAACTCGTCGTGTTCTGCGCGCTGGTCAGGGTCGGTCGGTAGCAGCGCTGGTGCGTCCGGGCGGTGGTAGTCGACCCATTCGGTGATCAGGTCGGGGCTGAGTTGCGGGAAATCGTTGGTGACTACCTGCCCGGTGACGGTGTCGATCAGCGTCGGTACGGTGAAGCGTCCCGAATAGTCCGGATCGGTCGCGCGGAAGGCCTCGGACAGGTATTCGATGCCCATGACGGGATCGCGATGGTCAGGGTCCAGCCAGAAGCGCCAACCACGCTCGTCGCGGATCGGATCAACCACGGCCAGCGAGATCACCTGATCCAGCCCGAGAACGCGGCGGGTGAGATTGGCTCGGTGCGCCCACGGGCAGGCCAACGAGATCACCAGTCGATAGCGTCCCGGCTCCAGCGGCCAGCGGCCCTGGTCATCGGGCCCTTCGCCGGGGTCGGACGCCGAGTCGCGCGTCACCCGTCCGGTGATCCAGGTTGCGCCAGCAGGGCTGGGCGAGGTTGCGCCGTTCGCGGCTGGTGATCCGGGGATCGGTTGCGGCTGGCTCATGCTTTCTCCTGGTGGCGTTGCGGTCCTCGACTGGACGGGTAGCGATCACCATGGTGCCTCGAATCCGGCACGATTCAGCGCGATTCCACATCTGATGATTCTTCGAACACCGTACTCATTTGGCCACCAGCATGCGGAATCCGTAGTTGTGCCCCTCGACATGGCTCGGAATCCGCTGTTTCGGGGGTTGTTTTGTAACAGCTTGGTTCCACCTCGGATCTGATCTCGTTTTCAACAAGCCCCGGTCGTAGTCTCTGCACTGCACGAGAGCCGAAGGAGTGACTTGTTCATGTCAGCACGAAGCCCGCGCCAAGCGCGAAAGACGCTATTGGCAATCGCCGTCAGCGCGATGGCCACCGCACTGCTTGCGGTAACCGGATGCACCACGGGTCAGGCACCCGCCGGCGGTGGCTCTGCTGCCCCCGGCGCTCCGCTGGAATCCCTCAAGGTCGCGACCGCCAGCCAGCTCGGCACGCTGTCGGTCAACCAGGAAGCCGGAATCGCGAACTACCAGATTGCTGCGCTGTTCCAGGAAGGTCTGCTCGGCCTGGACAACGCTGGCGCCTTGGTTCCCGCCCTGGCTGAGTCTTGGACGCAGACCGACAACAAGGTGTGGAAGTTCCAGATTCGCAAGGACGTGAAGTTCTCCGACGGCACCCCGGTGACTGTGGAGGACATTCTGTTCTCCGTCGAGGTGGCGCGGGACCCCAAGAAGTCTCCGGGTGTGTCGGTCTACTGGCCCACCAACATCACCTCGGTGAAGCAGACCGGCGACTGGGAAATCACCTTCACTTTGGACGCGCCGAACAACGCTTTCGGCTCTGATGTTTCCAACGCCGGTGGTCTGTTCGTGACCTCCAAGGCCTTCTATGAGAAGGCCAAGAGCTACGGTTCGGCCACGGACTTGATCGTTGGCACCGGCCCGTACACGGTCACTGAGTTCGATCCCACCAGCCATGTGTCGCTGGCCAAGAATGAGAACTACTGGGGCACCAACGACGGCCCCGCCACGGTGCGCATCGATTTCATCACCGATGATGCGACCCGGCAGGTGGCCTTCCAGCAAGGACAGGCCGACGTTGCCCTCGGTGTTCCGCTGGATCAGTCCGAGCAGTGGGGTGCCAGCGGTGCCACGGTTCAGTTCTATGGCGACCGCTCCTACCAGGGTCTGACCTTCGATCCCAATGTTGCCCCCTTCAATGACATCCATGTCCGCAACGCGATCGCGATGGCGGTCGACAAGAGCGGCATCGTCGCCGGCATCCTCAAGGGCAAGGCTGCGGCTGCCACCGGCATTGACTCTCCGGAGCAGTTGGCTCCGCTGGTCGGCTTGGACGCGGCCAAAGCCGGCGTCGCGAAGTTGCCGGGGGCATCGTTCTCGCTCGAGAACGCCAAGGCAGAACTGGCCAAGTCGAGCCATGCTGATGGCTTCACCACCGCGTTGACCTACCCGACCGGTTACCCGGCAGTCGGCAAGGCCTCCTTGGCGATCGCTGACTCGCTGAGCAAGATCGGCATCACCGTGAACGTGAAGGAAGTCACGCTGGATAGCTGGCTGAACGATCTCGGAAACGGCAAGGCTGGTCTGGAGTGGATGATCTACCTGCCCACGACCTCGATCCCGAACGAGATCTCGAGCTGGCTGCTGGCTGCCAGCGGTCCGGGAGCAAACCCCGCTAACTGGACCGATGACAAGCTCGCCGCCCAGGTGGCTGCGATCAACTCCATCGATGACAAGCAGAAGCAGTTCGACGAGATCATGGCGACCACCTCGGTGGCTTTGGAGCAGTCGATCTACGTGCCGGTGTACTGGGGTCAGGCTGCGCTGGCTACCCGCAAGGGGGTTGTGGCCAACGACTTCGGTTCGTACACGCTGCAGACCAACTGGGCAGCAGCCTTCACCCAGAGCGCCTGATACCTCTTGGCAACGCTGGTTCAGATAGCCCGGCGGCTCGGCGAGCTCCTCGTCGTGCTGGTCGTGCTCTCGATGATCGTGTTCGCGCTGCTCTATCTGATGCCGGGTGACCCCGCCCGGTCTCTGATAGGCGCGCGGCCGGTCAGCCCAGAGCTGCTGGCTTCCATTCGGGCTGAGTACCACCTCGACGACCCGATTTGGGAGCAGTACCTGCGCTGGGTGACCGGATTCCTGCACGGCGATCTAGGCACCTCGATCAAGACCGGCCTGCCGGTCTCCCAGATGATTCAGGGACGGGCCGAAGTCACCTTGCAGTTGGCGGTGCTGGCCGGGCTGGTGTCGGCAGCGATCGGCATTCCGGCCGGCGTCATCGCAGCCCATCGCCAAGGCAGTGCGCTGGATCGGGGCATCAACGCCACCGCGGTGGCCATGCTCAGTGCCCCGAGCTTCGCGTTGGGTCTGCTGGCGCTGTACGTGTTCGCCGTCTGGCTGGGCTGGTTCCCGGTCTACGGGCTGGGCGACGGCGGGACGCTGGATCTGCTGTGGCACTTGTTCTTGCCGGTGATGACGCTGGCCGCCGGAGTGTTGGCGTCCATCATCAAAGTCACCCGCATCGCCATGATCCGCGAGGTGAACTCCGACTACACCGGGTTCTCCCGCTCCCGGGGGCTTCGGGAAAGCAAGATTACCCGCGCCCAGATCGGAAACGCCGCGCTGCCGATCGTCACCTCGACCGGTCTGGTCTTGGCGACGCTGGTCAGCGGCACGGTGCTGGTCGAAGTCACCTTCGCCATCGGCGGCTTGGGCAGCCTGCTGGCTGAAGCCGTCACCTTCAAAGATGTACCGGTGGTGCAGGCCGTCACACTGCTGCTGGCAGTTGCCATCTGCACCACCACGGCCGTGGTCGACACGCTGGTGATCGTGCTGGACCCGCGGCTTCGCCGTCGGCGGCGACGCAAGTCCCGCAACGTGACGACCTTGGCAGGAGCCGAAGCATGACCGCCATCACTGCTCCCGCGGCACCAGCCCGCTGGCTTGCCTGGGGTCGCCGCAACAAGCTGAGCGCCGCTGTGGTGATCAGCATGATCGAACTGCTGGTGGTGTTCGCGTGGGCATTGATTCCGGCCTTCGGTGCCGGGGCGCTCGACCAAGACATCCTGCTGGGGGCGACTCCGCCAGGAACGCCGGGACATCTACTGGGTACCGATGCGCTGGGACGCGACATCTGGCTGCTCACCGTGGCCGGTGCCCAAACCGCGATCGTCGGCCCGATGGCGATCGCGCTGGCCTCGATTCTGCTGGGGCTGCTGCTCGGACTGAGCGCGGCCTATCTGGGTGGCTGGATCGACTGGATCGTGTCGCGATTCGTCGACATCACTTTGTCGTTGCCGTCGCTGCTGCTGGCCATCGTGGCCGCCGGTGTGATCGGTGGCGGCTATTGGGTGAGCGTGGCGGTGATGATCGTGTTGTTCGCACCGTTCGACATTCGACTGATCCGTTCGGCCGCCCTGGCCCGGGTGCATGAGCCCTACCTGGAAGCAGCCAAGCTGTTGGGCCTGGGACGCTTCCGTGTGATGTTCGGCCACCTGATGCCGGTCATTCGTGGGCTGGTGGGGGCGAATCTCTTCCTCGACATGGCTGTCGGCCTGGTGGCGCTTTCGTCGCTGTCGTTCCTGGGCTTGGGTGTGTCGCCGCAGCAGGCCGACTGGGGACGCCAACTCAACGACGCCCGGGCGCTGTTGTTCATCAATCCGGCTGCCGCGATTGCACCGGGGGTAGCGATCGTGCTGACCGCGATCGCCTTCAACCTGGTGGGCGACTGGCTGTCAGAACGTAGTGGGGTGGCCGAGGGATGACCGACGCGATGACAACCGAACCGCTGCCGACCGATTCGGGGCGGACTGATCTCGCCTTTGACGTGGCCGATTTGTGCGTCGACATCGGCGAGACATCGATTCTGCACGGGGTGAATCTGCAGCTACGCAAGGGCACCTGTTTGGGTGTGGTCGGACAGTCCGGCTCGGGCAAGTCGATGACCGCCAAGGCGCTGGCTGGACTGCTGCCCACCGGCTCGGTGGTGCACGGCAGCTACCGCATCGATGCCGACGAGTGCCGCTTGGACGCCGGCGAGCCCGCGTGGCGGCGGCTGCGCGGTGGTCGGGTGGTGTGGCTGCCGCAAGATCCCTTCACCTCGCTGGATCCGTTGCGCCGCTGCGGTGAACAGATCCTCGACGGACTGCCGCCGGACCAGCGTCCGACCTCCGCTGGCCAGCGTCACGCCGAGGCCGCTCGACGGCTGCAGGAGGTGGGGCTGCCCGAAAAGGTGGTGCGCGCCTATCCGCATGAGCTATCCGGCGGTATGCGCCAGCGGGTCGCGATTGCCGCCGCGTTGGCACCGGGACCGAAGATTCTCATCGCCGACGAACCGACCACTGCCTTAGACGTGACCACCCAGGCCGGGATCTTGGAGCTGCTGGCCACGGTGCGAGCCAACCACGACATGTCGATGGTTCTCATCACCCACGACCTGTTCCTGGCTAGGGAATACTGTGATGACTTGGCGGTCTTCCAGAGTGGGCGGGTGGTCGAATCCGGACCGGCCGAGGACGTCTTCAACAATCCTCGCGACGAGGTCACCAAGCAGCTGGTCGAGATCGGCTTGTCGGGTCGTCGGCTGCACAGCACGACTGATGCAGGCCGCATGGTGCTGGCTGCCCGCGGAATCACCAAGACCTATCCGGGCAGTGACGTGCCCGCGGTGGCGGATGCCGGTCTGGACCTGCGGGCTGGGGAAATCATCGGCGTGGTGGGGGAGTCCGGCTCGGGCAAGACGACCTTCACCCGTTGCCTGCTCACCCTGGAACACCCCGATGAGGGTCGCTACGGCTATCTCGATGAGCAGGGCGAACCGCAGGCGTGGGCGCCGCAACGCGCCCAGTTGGTGTTTCAAAACCCGTACGCGTCGCTGAATCCGGCCAAGACCATCGGGGCCACGTTGGTGGAGGCGCTGCGCTCAGCGGGGCGTCCGGCCAGTGTGGTGCCGGAGTTGTTGGAGCTGGTCGGACTCGATCCGGCGCTGGCTACTCGGCGTCCGGCCCGGCTTTCCGGTGGTGAACGGCAGCGAGTGGCGATTGCGCGGGCGCTGGCCCCGCAACCGACGGTGTTGTTCTGCGACGAGGCGGTGTCGGCTCTGGACGCCCCGGTGCAGGCCAAGATCTTGGAGACGCTGGCCGATCTTCGCGACAAACTGGGCTTGGCGATCGTGTTCATCACCCACGACCTGACGGTGGTGGCTCGGATCGCTGACCGGGTGTACGTGATGCAATCGGGCCATGTGGTGGAATCGGGTCCGACCCGACAGGTGTTTGCCAAACCGGAGCATCCTTACACCCGCGAGTTGCTGGCGTCCGTGCCCGGAATGGAAGCCGGATCGCTGGACCACAACGAGGAGAACTGACCGCAGATGAGTGTGACCTACCGCAGTGTTTCGGTGCCGCAGGGTTCGACCTGGGAGCAGGTCGGTGCGCCGTTCGCGCTGCCTGAGGGCGTGGCGACGGCGCTGGCGGCTGCCGGTGGCGCGCTGGAACGCACGGTCTATCAGTTGACCGATGGTGACCGCGAGCTGATCGCGCTGGGCTACCACCGGGCGGGCACCGCGCAGGAGAAGCTCACCGAGCTGACCGGGGCAGTGGAGTTGTTTGCTGACTTGGCCGAACATGCAGCCGAGGAACTGGCCGCCGAGGGCGGCATCAGTCTGAAGGTTGAACTGCCTGCCGATGCGACGGCGTGGGCCGAGGCAGTCAGCGCGGCTGGTTTCGTCGCCCTGGCGGCCCCGGTGAGTGCGGCCGCCCCACCGGTGAGTGCTGACGTGGTTCCGCTGGGTTTCGTGCGTCGCCTGGGGGATTGGGACGTGCCGGAGTTGCCGTACTTCCGGCAGACCACTGATTTCACCTGCGGTCCGGTCTCAGCGCTGACGGCAACGAACGCTTTGGGTCTCACCCCGGCGCTGGATCCGGCTTCGGAAATGGACCTGTGGCGTCGAGCCACGATCGTGCCGGCCTGTGATGCTTACGGCCTGGCGATCGGTTTGGCCGATCAGGGTGTTGCGTCCACGGTGATTGTGAATACTGCCGAGCCGCTGCAACTGGAGGAAAAGCCGGAAGCGTGGCGTCAGGATCTGAGCGAGCGCACCCAGGCCGAGTTCAAGGCGCGCGCTGAGGAACTGGGCATTCCGGTGCTCAACGCCGATCCCGGCATTGATGAACTGTTTGCGCTGGTCGCCGATGGTGCCATCGTGCTACTGCTGATCGATCAGCTGCTGATGCATGCTGATGCCTGCGCCCACTGGGTGACGTTGCATGGCGTGGTCGGCAACATTGGTTTCATCGAGGACCCCTGGACCGACTCTGAGCTGGGTGAGACCTGGGTGGATGCCCACCAGCAGCCGGTTCACGCCGAGGCGTTGGCGAAGATGTCCGGCTGGGGCGAGTACCGCTCTGCGGTGGTGCTGGGGCGTAGCTGACACCACTTCGTGGCCCGTTGCGGGCGGGGCGATTCGTCCAAAAGAGAAACACTGTTCTCATTACGTGAGATTTTGAGCTCTCGACCGTCGGGAAATCTGTGAGGCTTGTCGACCACATGGGCGGCAACCCACCAGTGCACGCGGTCGACACCGCTGTGCCTTGACGAGGAACGGTGATTTCGTGAGGCGATTATTCTCTGCGGGCTTGGCCTTCGCTGTGAGCATTGCGGCGTTGGTTGGAACCAGTCCCACTCAATCCATGGCAGGCGGCTATGTGGTGAAGGCCGGGCCGCGATTCAACCTTCCGCTGTCGGCCAGAGGTGTGTCAGGGGTCAAGGTGACGACGGATTCGGATTCGAATCAGGAGTTGAATCAGCACCTTGTCGAACTGATCAACAACACCGCTGGTGGTGCAGAGATCAGGATTTCGCTGTATGGCTGGGACGACTGGAGCGGGAGCAGTGCGCCCAACCCGACCCCCGCTCTGCAAAACGCGCTCAGCCGAGGAGTGAAGGTCAAGATCCTGCTGGATGCGGGCGCGAAACTCAGCGCCGACTACACCACTCTCAAGAACGCCATGATCGGACGTTCCGGGTCCTACATCAAGCGCTGTGGCGTCGGGTATCAAACGACGGCGGGCAGTGGTCGCGGGTGTCTTGGATCAGCCGTGAATCACAGCAAGGTCTTCTTGTTCAGCCGTGTTGGGCTGTCCGACTACGTGGTCGTCCAAGGCACCTCGCACATAACCCCGACCTGGGGCAACGGTGCCTGGGATGCCATGATGACCGTGGTTGGCCGTAAGAAGCTGTACGACGGTTACGTCAAGTATTTCGAGGACGAGGCCAAGAATGTCCGGCAACCCAACTACTACCGAACGGTCACCGATGGTGCCTACAAGGCCTACTTCTTCCCGCGCACAGTGACCAAGACCTCCGACGACGTGATGGTGGGAATCCTCAACAACGTGAAGTGCTCCGGCAATACGACCCGCCCCTCGGCGTCAGGTCACGCCACCAAGATTCGGATTGCCACCTACAACTTCACTCGAGAAAAGGTCGCGGCGAAGATCCAGTCGTTGGCGAAGCAGGGCTGCTACTTCGACATTGCGGTCAACGGGGAGAACATGGGGTCCAAGGTGAAGACCTACCTCAAGTCCAAGGACTCCCCGAGTGCCGCGAAGCGCATCAATGTCGACAACGCTCATGTGGGCAATATGATCGTTCACGCGAAGTACATGCTCATCGAGGGGAATTACGACGGGCATCCAAACTCGACGATCATGTGGGTCGGGTCGCCCAACCTGACCAACCCTGCCCTCGATGAAAACGATGAGTCATTGCTCAAGATCGAGTCCAAGACCGGGGCTTGGTTCGATCAGTGGGCGGACAACTTCCGAAACATCATGAAGGTAAGCCCTGACGCCTGGTGACGGGCAGTCGCCTCAGCTGAGGTTGGTGACGGACCGCGGTCGCGCGGCGGGAGGTGTGATCCCCGCCGCGCGCCCGCAGTGGTGGTGCGTCGCTGGCCATGGTGCTGATCTGGGCGAGTGGCGGGCGTCAGTGGATGTGACTCGGCTTTGACATGACTACTTTGTATTGCAAGGCTTGGTTGCATGCCTATCAGTGATCGAACGGCGCAACTCCGCAAGGGAGTGCTTGAGTTGGCGATCCTGGCCGTGCTTGATCGCGAGGAGTGCTACTCCATCGCGATCATTGATCGGCTCGGCGAGCACCCGGCGCTCACCGCAACCCCGGGCACGGTCTATCCGCTGCTGGCTCGCCTGGACAAGGCCGGCAAGGTGGCGACGAGATGGGTGGAGTCCGCGGGCGGACCACCACGCAAGTACTACCGCCTCACCGACGAGGGTCGTGCTGCGCTCGCCGAGGGCACGACGGCGTGGAGCGCACTCAGTGAAGCGATGCAGCAGTTGCTGGGGAAGCGAGGTGAAGCATGACCACGTCCTATCTGCGCGCGGTTGGTGCGCATCTCGACGGGCTCGGACGAGCGGATCGCGCGCAGGCGTTGGAGGCTCTCGCGGCGCAGCTCGATGAGTTGAACGAGGCTGGGGTTGACCCGCTGGAGGTGCTCGGTCCTCCGGAGCGTTACGCGGCAGAGCTTGTGGAGGCACTCATCGGCGATGTTGCTGCCGAGGAACCCCGATTTCGAGTGTTCGGCATTCCCATTGAGACCCGGGGTCTGCTGAACGGCGGCGTTCGATCACGCATCTTCGATCCCGAAAACCCGCGAATCATCGTGCCGCGCCTGCTGGGAGCTGGCTGGACGCTCAACCTGGGGGCGGTGGCGGTGAAGCTGAAGCTGATCCGTCCCGACGATGCCACCAGTGAGGTGTTCGAGCAGGTTCCCGAGCGTGCTGTTCGGATTGCGCAGTTCGTGCCCGCTGCTGTGGCAGGCGTTGCTGCAGGCGTTGTGGCGGTGGCCTGGCGGGGACTTCCGGATCGTGTGCCATCGAGCTTTGACTTGGGCGGACGCACCAGAGGCAGCGCATCGAAGTTCTCGCTGGTTGCTGGTGCGTTGATGGGCGTGCTGCCCGCGGTGTGGGCGCTGCGTCAGCAGGACGAGGTGGAGGATCGCCTCGTGGATGCCTCGAGCGCGACCATGCTGGCCAGCATCTCGGTCTCGACGGTGGCGGCATCGGTGTTGAATGCGCGCAACCCGCAGGGCCGTTGGGGATTGGCCGTCCCGGCGATGCTTCCGGCAGCGGTCGCTGCGTCGCTGGCGGTGATCGTGCTGCCGTTGCGAGCCGGGCTGCGTCGCGTTTGGCGCGACGCTGAGGCACCTGCCTCGACGCCTTCGGACTGATGCGTCCCGGCGGGTAGCCGGTCTCGCGTGAGTGGGGGAGACCGGGGCGCCGAGGGGTTTCTCGCTGATGGGGAGGCCACAGTTGACGCAGCTAGCTTGTATTGCAAGGATGTAGGTGATGCCAACATCTCGCGATTCGACGCTGTCGTCGAACGAAAGGAACCTCGATGACCCATCCGACCGTCTGCGCTGATCGGCTCACGAAGCGCTTCGGTGACCGCGAAGCTGTCTCGGCGCTGTCGTTCAGCGTGAGTCGTGGGCGAGCCTTCGGATTGCTCGGCCCCAATGGCTCGGGCAAGACCACCACGATCCGGCTACTCAACGGCCTGCTCACTCCCGACGACGGCAGCGTTGCCCTGTTCGGAGAGCCGGTAACCGCGCGCAATGCCGACGCGCTGCGTCAACGCATCGGCGTGCAGACCGACACGAACCTGTATGAGACCTTGTCGGCGCGGGAGAACCTGCGCATCTGGGGTGCGCTGTACGGCATCGGACGGAGCACGCTGGAAGGGCGCATCGATGAGGTGCTGGAAACCTTCGGACTCAGTGAGCGTGCTGATTCGCTGGCCGGAGAGTTCAGCAAAGGGATGCGTCAGAAGCTCGCCATAGGACGCGCGATCATTCACCAGCCGGAGTTGTTGTTCCTGGACGAGCCGACCGCTGGGCTGGACCCAGAAGCCGCTGCCGAGCTCATCAGCTATCTCAAGCAGATGATTCGGGTCTCGAACACCACCGTCGTGATCTCGACCCATCAGCTCGCCGGCTTGGAGTTGCTGTGTGACGACATCGGCATCATCAAGCAGGGCCACCTGTTGGCTGCCGGCCCCGTCGAGGAGCTGTTGCAGCGGCAATGGCCCGGAAACCGCTACTCGGTGAGCGTCGACGGGGGTCAGGGGGAGGCCCGCCGGATCGCGGCCTCACTGGCGACGGTCGAAGATGCGGCTGAGGGCGAGTTCACCTTCGGAGCCGACGATGACTCCACCGTCTCTGAGGTGGTCGCGGCACTCGTCGGCGCGGGCGTCGGCGTGCGCGCGGTGATTCCGCTGCATCCGACCATCGAAGACTTCTACTTCACCACGCTCGACAAGGAGGTCGCCGCATGACCACCCAGACCCACACCCGGCCCAGTGTCGGACGCCGCAGCCCGATCGGCTGGCAACGCGTCGCGGCCGTGATGCGCAAAGACTGGCTAGAGGTCGTCCGCAACAAGCAACTGCTCTCTTCACTGGTGGCGGTGCCGGTGGTCTTCGCGGTGGTGTTTCCGGTGGCGATCATCTTGCTCGGCGGCTCCGGCATTCTCACCTCGACGATCGCCGGGTTACAGGGCTTCCTCGATCACTTTCCCGCAGGCGTCGTCCCTGCCGACTACACCACCGAGCAGGTGGTCGTGTATGCGGTGATCGTGTACTTCTTCGCGCCGTTCTTCCTTCTCATCCCGGTCATGACGGCCTCGATCACCGCCTCCTCGAGCCTTGTCGGCGAGAAGGAGCGCCGCACTATCGAGGGCCTGCTCTACACGCCGCTGTCCAACCGCGAACTGGTGCTGGCGAAGGTGCTGGGTTCGGTGATTCCGGCGGTCGTGCTGACTTGGGCGTCCTTCGTGATCTACACGGTGCTCGTGGGCGTGCTCGGCGCCCCGATGATGGGCGGCATCTTCTTCCCAACCTGGACTTGGGCCGTGCTCATCGTGTTGCTGGTGCCGCTGGTCAGCTTCCTCGCAACCAGCATGATCGTCGCCGTATCGGGTCGCTCGACCACGATGCAGGGCGCGCAAGGTACCTCGATGTTCGTGGTCTTCCCGGTTCTTGCCCTCGTCATCGGTCAGGCGACCGGGGTCATGCTCTTCAACGTTGTCGTCGCGCTGGTTGTGGCCGTGGTGCTCGCCGTCCTCGACGTTCTCGCCTTTGTGCTCGTCGTAGCGAAGTTCCAGCGGGAGCAGATCGTTACGAAGCTTTGAGTGGTGGTCGGCAAAGGCATTGCTCGACCCAGTTCTAATTTGGATTGAAACGTGCCGTGAATTCCTTGAGCCTCGTTGGTGTTACGAACTTATCCACAATCTTGGTGTCGCCACCTTGTGCGTAGGTGTCGGTGTTCATAGCGTCGGAGTCGATCACCGACGAAAGGGATTCTATGTCAATGTGGCTCAGAAATATCGTGCTGGGTGGCCTGAGTGTCGCAATCTGCTTCAGTGCTGGTGCGTCGCTTGCCCACGCGGCTCCGCCCGGGAGCCCTCATGGGTTGAAGGGCTCGAAAGTGGTGAGCACAGAGGCGCACAAACTGCGGCAGACGAGTGAGCTTGCCGGCTTTACCCCGCTTGCGGTGCAGGGCGGGAAAACTCTGAAGGTCCGCGTGCAGAAGCAGTCCACCGACTACTACTGTGCACCGGCATCGGGTCGCGTAGCGCTGTCCGCACTGAGGTCCAAGCTTCCGCGTCAGTCGACAATCGCTCGGAAGATGGGGACGACTCCGAACGGCACGTCCATCAACAGAATCGCGCCCGGATTGAATGCGTTTCAATCGAAGAACCCGTACGTTACGGCACGCGGTCTGAGTCTGGAGCAGTTCCGCAAGCGTATTGTGTGGGGTATTGGCACGTACAAGGCCCCATCAATCAACGTCGTCCAGATGGGGCGATTGCCGTGGTATATGAACCAGGGGTTATCGGGAAGACATGCGCTCGCGACATACGGCTACTACAAAGCAGTCAAGAGGTGGCAAATGAAGATGTACGACCCGTGGGACGGTAAGCGTCACGAGAATGCTGATTCCGGACGAATCTACGATGCCTCGCTCGATCACGCGATCATATGGTGACGGTTCGAACGCTGGCGTTCGCCGGTGCAGCGGTGCTCTCGACGGCTCTCCTAACGTCATGCGGGGGTGGCCCGACCGGTGTCGGCGGGGAAGCTCCAGAGAGTGGTCGGCCGGTTGAGGTATCGGCGAGCGCGTTTCCGCTCCCGCCAGGGCTTGATGTTCATCATGTGTGGGCATTGCCGACCTCGGTGAGCGCGAGTTCTTACGGCGCGACCGCGTCGAAGGACTTCGCCTTCTTTGGCCTTGCCCGCCCGGGCGAGGGTGGCGTCGATGCGGAGGTTACCTCCGACGAGCGGACCACCTATGCCGCAATGAACCTGACGACGGGCGAGATCGTGACGTTTCCGGCGGTTGAGGTAGGACGGTATTCGCGCCTCGGGGTGGCGGTCGATGCTGGAACCGATACCTACCTCGTTCATCGCGAGGAGCAGGTGCGGCCACCAGGAGAGTGCCCGCAATCGCCGCAGTATTGCTGGACCTGGAGCCTCTATGCCCAGCGACTTCCGGACGGAGAAGTCACCCAGATTGCTGCGGCTCGGCAGCCGGGCCCGCAGTTTACTATGCCGCGTCCCGTCGCTTTCGAAGGTGGCGCGGTTTGGTTGACTGACGGGGCGACCTCCGGTGAGTTCGACCTTTCGAAGTGGACCCCAACGGACTCCAGCACGGTGCTCGCGCGAGACCTTCCCTGGGGTGAGGTCAGTGCGGAGGCAGGTGCCGCCTGGGTTGGGGTGGACGGCGACGAATCGACTCGAGGCCAACTGTGGTCTGTCGATCTTGGGACCGGGGCGCGCGTTCGGCGCGACCTGCCCGCTGGTGCGACCAACGCAGTGGTCGTCGACGAACGCGTTCAGTACGTCCTACGAGACGATGGCGAGCACCCCATGTCGGTGGTGTCTGCGCCAGTCCGGACGCCAACGAAGGCATCGGTGCTCGCTTCGGGGCTGAGTGATGTCTACGTCCTGGTTGCGCTATCGCCAACTCAAGCCGTGATTTCTGATCCGTCCGGCGGGTACTGGCTGGCCGGCGATGGGGGCGGCGTTATGCCTGGAGTTCCGCAACTGTGGGGGTTGCATCGCTCGAATGGGGAGTTGGCGTTCTTCATCCGGGATGGAGCTAGCCGGGTGCTGGTGGTCGCAGAGTGATGTCGGGCTAACCCTTGTGGTTGCTGGCGTTCGAGGCGCTCGCTCATTCACGCGAACTGACGGGTTGGCCTTGGGGTTCGCGATCGGTCCAATGGGATCAACTCAGAATTCCGCTCACCGCGATTGTGGACGGCACCGTCACCTTCGATTCCATCCAGACGGAGGCTGCCGATGTGCCGACTCATCAAAGGGTGGAGCTAAGGGGATTCGAACCCCTGACCTCTTCCATGCCATGGAAGCGCGCTACCAACTGCGCCATAGCCCCATCGTCCTTCAAGGACGCGGGATGACTCTACCGGGATGGTCGGGCAAACGGAAATCGAAGCAGCAGTTGATGGGCAGTGATCAGCAGCGCCAGCCAGGCCATCCCCAGTAGCCAGGCGAAGACCACATCGGTCAGCCAGTGGTGTCCCAGATAGATCCGGCTCAGGCCCATCGCAATCGCCCACACCGCTGCCGCGATGATCGCCAACACCCGTACCCACACCCGTTTGGCCAACCAGAACGTGAGGTAGGCCAGCATTCCGGCGATCACCGTGCTGTTCAGGGTGTGGCCGGACGGAAACGAGAAGCTCGTCTCATACGGTGGCACCGCATCGGTGATCGGCGGACGTGCCCGTCCCACGGCGGCTTTGCCCACCCAGGTGAAGGTCACCGATCCGACTGCGGCAATGCTCATCAGCACCCAGATCGAGATCTCCCGGTAGCGCCAATACAGCAATCCGCACAGCAGCAGCACCATCACCACCATGGGCAGCGTGCGCCCCAGATCGGTGAAAGCAGTGATCGCCGCGTCCAGCGCCGGGGTTCGGTGGGCGATCATCCAATTCAACACGGGACGGTCCAGTCCAGCGATGCCCTCGGCTTCGGTGACGGCGTCATAGACCCGATCTCCGGCCAGCACCAGCAGCGAGAAGATCACCATGCCCACGGCACCGATCAGCGCCAGGCTGGTGTTGGGTCCGGGCCGCCCCGGATGCGCCAGTGAAGACCGATCTGCTGCGTCCATGGTGGTGAAGCTACCTAGATCATCGAAAAACGTGGAATCGGGCTTGCCTCCACGCGGTTGGGCACAGTGAGGTGGGCACGACCCTCGGAGACTACAGAAAGGCAGACCAACATGACCGTTAGTTCCGCACAGACCCATTGGGCCGGCTCCCTGATGGAGGGCCAAGGCGAGGTTGAGTTCCTCAGCTCCGCGCTCGGCAGCGTCGAGGTTGACTGGAAGTCCCGCGCCGGGCAAGAAGGTGGCCACACCACCACTCCCGAAGAACTGATCGCTGCAGCCCACTCGGCCTGCTACTCGATGGCGCTGTCCCACGCGCTGGCCGGCAACGGCACCCCGCCTGCCACCGTCGAGACCAAAGCCGACGTCACCTTCGTTCCCGGCACCGGCATCACCGGCATTCTGCTCACCGTGAAGGCCTCAGTACCCGGCCTGAGCGCCGAGGAGTTCGCCACCTTCGCCGAGACCGCCAAGACCGGCTGCCCGGTATCGGCCGCGCTCACCGGCACCACCATCACCTTGGACGCCACCCTCGTCTGAGCAACACTCGCGACGGGCGGGACTCACCTCACTGGTGGGCCCGCCCGTTTGCTGTGTCTGGACATCAGTTCGGACAGTGCCGCCGCGAAAGCTGGTGCGGGACGTGCCTGGTTGTTCTGCTGGTTGTGCGTGCCCTGGTGGCTGGGGCCTGGGCCGCGTGACGACGGTGATCGACGCTGATCCGAACTCGCCCGAGCCACGCCCCAATGCCCGGTGCTGGGCAGCAGGGCGCAAGCCTGAATAGGATGCGCCTGGTCAACGAAGGGACACTCATGGCCACCTCCGAGGTCGAAGACACCACCCTCACCCGGGCGCAGCGGCTCGACCGGCTGCCCTTCACCAGCAAGCATGCGCGACTGCTCGGCGGTGCGGGCGTCGGCTGGGCGTTGGATGCCATGGACGTCGGTCTGATCTCGTACGTGATGCTGGCGCTGAAGGTGCAATGGGGCCTGGACGCCACCACGTTGAGCTGGATCGGGTCGGTCGGCTTCGTGGGCATGGCGCTGGGTGCCACGCTGGGCGGATTGCTCGCCGACAAGGTCGGACGCCGCCAAGTCTTCGCCATCACCTTGCTGATCTATGGACTGGCGACGGGGGCGTCCGCGCTGGTGGCCGGGGTTGGCGTGTTGATCGCGCTGCGGTTCATCGTCGGACTCGGGCTCGGCGCGGAGCTGCCCGTGGCGTCCACGCTGGTCAGTGAGTTCGCCCCGAAACACATCCGTGGACGCATCGTCGTCGCCCTCGAAGCCTTCTGGGCGGTGGGATGGCTGGCCGCTGCGCTGATCGGCTACCTGCTCATTCCTGGTTCGGCCGACGGCTGGCGGTGGGCGCTGGCGATCGGCTTGGTGCCGGCTGTCTATGCCGCCGTGGTGCGCTGGGGGCTGCCGGAGTCGGTGCGCTTTCTGGAGCGCAAAGGCCGCTACTCCGAAGCCGAAGCCGCCGTGGTGGGCTTCGAGACCGCAGCCGGTGTCGAACCGGTACTCAGCCCTGATCTTTCGCCCGAGACGCTGACTGGCACGGTGTCGATCTGGTCGGCCGAGTTGCGCAAACGCACCATCGCGCTGTGGGTGGTGTGGTTCCTGATCAACCTGTCGTATTACGGGGCGTTCATCTGGCTGCCCAGCCTGCTCAAGGATCGCTTCACCCTCACCGCGACGCTGACTTATACGCTGATCATCACGCTGGTGCAGTTGCCCGGCTACGCCGCATCGGCCTATCTGGTGGAGAAGTGGGGACGCCGTCCCACGCTGGCTACCTTCTTGCTGGGCTCGGCGATTTCGGCGGTCTTCTTCGGCTTCTCCGGCAGCGAGACCGCGCTGCTGGTGGCAGGCTGTGCGCTGAGCTTCTTCAACCTCGGAGCCTGGGGTGCGCTGTACGCCATCGGACCAGAGATTTATCCGACCGGCATTCGCGGCACCGGCACCGGCGCGGCGGCCGCGTTCGGACGCATCGCGTCGATCATCGCTCCGCTGCTGGTGCCCGTGATGCTGGCCGGTGGTGGCTTGGTGCTGGTCTTCGCCGTCTTCGGGGCTGCCTTCCTGCTCGCCGCGGGTGCCGCCCTGCTGCTCCCCGAGCAACGCAACAAGGCACTCATCGACTAGCTCGCACTGCACCCCGCGCTCGCTTTTTCCCGGGTTGGCTGGGAGCTTCGCAGGCCCGTCGCCGAGCCCGCTCACCTTCCCTGCGGCTGGTTGAGGAGGACGCGCAGCGTCCGTCTCGAAACCTGGCAGGCCGTTCTGTGGAGTTGCCTCGGGGGTTTCGAGACGCTCTCTTCGTTCGCTCCTCAACCAGCCGAGGAGGGGGTGTTCGCTCTGCAATAGGCCGGATGGCGGAGTGTTTCGCGCTTGGCGTGGTTTCCCTTCCCCGCGGTTGGTTGAGGAGGCCCGTAGGGCCGTCTCGAAACCTCGCGCGGTGGTGTGCGGCGTTGTGTCGGGGGTTTCGAGACGCTCTCTTCGTTCGCTCCTCAACCAGCCGAGGAGGGGGTGTTCGCTCTGCAGTAAGTCGGATGGCGGAGTGTTTCGCGCTTGGCGTGGTTTCCCTTCCTTCGGCTGGTTGAGGAGGACGCGCAGCGTCCGTCTCGAAACCTCGCAAGCTGATCCGTGGACTCATCCCGGCGCTCTCGACCCTGACCCGGCCACCCCCGACGTCAGCGCTCAGCTGTCGTCCGGCAGCCAGCTGCGCAAAGTCGTCAGGTCAACCACTCCGGCGCCCGGCTGGTCCAGCCGCCGATACGGTGCGTCCGGCTCGCCTAGATCGCTGAGTACGGCGAGCGCCCCGGTGAAGTCGTCGTCGGCGGTGTAGTCGTTCACCGTGATCACAGTCGAGATTCCCGCGGCCAGCGCTGAGCGCAGGCCGATGCCGGAATCCTCCATTGCGATGCACTCTGCGGCGTCCACGCCGAGTTTTTCCAGCGCCTGCACATAGGCATCAGGCGCAGGTTTCTTGGCGGGCACCATGTCTCCGGCGACGATCACCGAGAACCACTCGGTCGATCCAGCGCCGAGTTGATGCTCCAGCAGTTCGGTGACATTTCCCGGGCTGGTGGTGGTGACCACGCCGAGCGCGACACCTTGCTCGTGGGCCTCGCGAATCAACCGCGCTACACCGGGACGCAGCGCAGCGGCGTCCGAAGCGAGCCACCGCTGAAAGAGCTGGGTTTTTGTCGCGTAGATCTGCCCGATCAGGTCGTCGATGTCGGGCCGGTCCGCTTCGGGCACACGGGAGTGCTGAAGGAAGTGCCGTAGCCGTTCTTTACCGCCCGCGACCGGGAGCAGCGTGCCGTAGAAGTCGGCGTCCCAGTGCCAATCCAGGCCGAACTCGGCGAAGGCCGCGTTGTAGGCGTTGCGATGGCCGTCGCGTTCGGTTTCGGCCAGGGTGCCGTCCACGTCGAACAGCAGCGCGGTGAGCATGGGGTCTCCTCGATGGTGTGACTAGCTAGTTCAGCAGAGGATCGGACGCGCTGCCACCTCGATTGCGGTTCGGGACGGCCGCGATCTGGGGGGCTAAGGAGTTATCCACATCTTTTCGAACACCTGTTCTGTTTTGACAGTGGCGGCTGCCAGACTTGTCCTATGCAGCACAGCAACGGATTGATCCCGGCCGGGGAAGCCCTGGCCCGGATCGAGGCTGCCTTGGACAGCCTTGATCCGCATCGATCCGACGCCCCACCCGAAGACCGATTGCGGTGGGTGAGCACTGCGCGGCGTTTGCGCGGACGCCTGGATGCGCTCACCGGCTTGCTGACCGCCGAGGCCGAGAAGGCGCAGGCGGCGGAGAAGGCCACCGGCACACCGATGGCGACCTGGCTGGGTACCACGGAAGTGATTTCGCGCAAGGAAGCTACGCGTGACCTGTTCGCCGCGCGCAATCTGGGGCAGCGCCGCCAAGTGGGGGAGGCCGCGTCGACCGGACGCATCAGTTGCGGGCAGGCGCAGGCCATCGGCAGGGTGCTGGACGGCATCGGGCCGCAACTGGATGCGACGCAGAAGGTGGCGGCGGAAAGGCTCATGGTCGGCATGGCGGCCACCATGGATGCCGGGCAACTCGGCAAAGCCGCGCCACAGGTGTTGCGCCAGGTTGTCCCCGCTGACGCTGAGGAGCTGTTGGAGGTTCGGCTGCAGCGGCAGGCTGAGGCGGCGCATCGATCGCGCAGTCTGCGATTCTTCACCGACGAGGGTTCGCTGCGCTTTGAGGGGTCGCTGCCACTCGCGGAGGGGGAGCGCTTTGTGGCGGCGATCAACGCTCATCGGGAGAGGCTTCGGCGTACCGCCATCGAGCGGCGTGATCCGTTGGATGATGCGCCTACGCCGGATCAGCGGCGTGCCGATGCGCTGATCGCGTTGCTCGACTCAGTGGGGAAGTCTGCACCCGTCGCTGGTGCAGGGACGCCGCGAGTGCTGGTGACGTTGTCCTACGACAGGCTGCAGGCCCGTGCGGCCGGGGTCGGGTTTATCGCCGACGGTGAATCGCTGAGCGCGGGGGAGTTGCGACGGCTGTGTTGCGATGCCGACCTGATTCCGGCAGTACTCGGCACTGAGTCGGAGGTCCTGGACGTTGGACGGCAGTATCGGCTGGTCACTCGTCCCCTTCGTGACGCCCTGGTGTTGCGCGATGGCGGCTGCGCCTTTCCTGGGTGTGATGTTCGGCCGGATTCGTGCGAGGCGCATCACATCACGCCGTGGTGGGACGAGGGTCGTACCGAGATTTCCAATCTCGTACTGCTCTGCCATCACCACCATGGCTATCTGGAGCCTGCCAAACATGGCATTCGCGATCAGTGGCGGGTTCGCATCGATGCGACCACCGGATTGCCGGAGTTCACTCCTCCGGCGCGGTTCCAGCGATTCGCCGCGCTGCGGTCTCGAAATGGGCCACCCGATGGCGACGTGGTGCCGAGTCGTCGGGTGTGCGACTGCGAATCGCCACCGCTGATCGCGACGGGTTGAGACGCGAGCCGGCAGCGAAGGGTGCCCATAAGTCGGCGAGCTGTCCTCATGCCGGTGGAGTGGTATCTGCGTCGGCGAGGCTGTGCGGCGCCGGTGGCTGTCCTCACGTTGGCGCGGCTGTCCTCACGTTGGCGAGGGTGTCGTCACGTTGGCGAGGGTGTCCTCACGTTGGCGAGGGTGTCGTCACGTTGGCGAGGGTGTCGTCACGTCGGCGGGGTGGGTTCCCGCGTTGGCGAGGCGTCCCCTAAACCACAGCCTCGGCGCGCCAAATCCGCGTGAGGTAGTCGCGCATCGAGCGGTCGGAGGAGAAGAAACCGGTGCGCGCCACGTTCAGAATCGCCGACTTGGTCCAGGCCTCGGTGTCGGCGTAGGCGGCCTCCACCTGGGCTTGGGCGTCGATGTAGGACTGGAAGTCCGCCAATGCCATGAAGCGGTCGTCGTAGAGCAGGTTCGACACCACCGGCTCGAAGGTTCCGCGATCACCGTCGGAGAACGCCCCCGAAGAGATCAGATCCAGCGCCCGCTTCAACAGCGGCGTGCTCTCGTAGAACTCAGTCGGGTGATAGCCACTGTTGCGAAGCGCGGTCACCTCCGGTTCGGTCATCCCGAAACCGAAGAAGTGGGCATCGCCGACCAGTTGGCGAATCTCCACATTCGCACCGTCATCGGTGCCGATGGTCAGCGCACCGTTGAGGGCGAACTTCATGTTGCCGGTGCCTGATGCCTCCATGCCGGCCAGCGAAATCTGTTCGCTCAGATCAGCCGCCGGAATCAGCTTCTCGGCCAAGGTCACGTTGTAGTTGGCCGGGAAGGCGACATTGAGGCGTCCTTCGACCCGCGGGTCGGCGTTGATCGTTTCAGCCACCTTGTTGATCAAGAAGATGATCTCCTTGGCCATCCGATAGCCCGGTGCTGACTTGGCACCGAAAATCACCGTGCGTGGGGTGATCAACGCCGGATCGACCTCACCGGAAATGATCTGCTCGTACAAACTGACGATGTGCAGCACCTTCAACGTCTGCCGCTTGTACTCGTGAAGGCGCTTGACCATCACATCCAACAGATGATGATTGGCCAGATCGATGTCGTCGCGCGCCCGCAGCAAATCAAACAGCCGCTGCTTGTTGTTGGCTTTGGCCTGCCGGAACGCCATCCGGAAGTCCTCGTCCTCGGCGTAGGGCTCCAACTCCGCCAGCCGGTCCAAGTCGGTCACCCATCCCGGCCCTAGCGTGTCGGTGATCAACTGCGACAACCACGGATTAGCCAACCGGATGAAGCGCCGCGGAGTCACACCATTGGTGACATTGGTGAACTTGTCCGGCCAGTAATCACTGAAGGCCGGCAGCAGCTTGTCGCGCAGCAACTCCGAGTGCAGTGCAGCCACGCCATTGACCTTCCGGGCCGCAATCGTCGCCAGATGGGCCATACGGATATGACGCTCAGGGAAGTCCGCGACGATCGACATCGAACGCACCTTCAACTCGTCACCACCGAAGCGATCCCGCACCTGCTCCAAGAACTCGTCGTTGATGCGGTAGATGATCTCCAAGTGCCGTGGCAGCAACCGTCCCAGTAGCTCAGCCGGCCACACTTCCAAAGCCTCGGGCAACAGCGTGTGACAGGTGTAGGCGAAGCACTTGCGGGTGATCTTCCACGCCTGATCCCAGTCCAGCTTGTGCTCATCGACCAGCACCCGCATCAACTCCGGTACCGCAATCACCGGGTGAGTGTCGTTGAGCTGGAAGATGATCCGATTAGGCAACTCGTTCCAGTCGAAGCCCTCCTCCAAGCCCTGATCGATGAAGTCGCGAATCGAACACGCCACAAAGAAGTACTGCTGCTGCAGGCGCAGCTCCTTGCCCTGCGGGGTCGAATCCTCGGGGTACAAGACCTTGGTGATGTTCTCGGCGAAAGTCTGAGCTCGCACCGCCTCGGCGTAATCGCCGGAGTTGAAGATCGCCAGATCGAACGCTTTGGTCGCCTGCGCACTCCACAGCCGCAAGGTATTGACCCGGCCATTCTGATAGCCGGGCACCATGTAGTTGTACGGCACCCCCAGCACATTCCAGCTCGGCACCCATCGGGTGCGCAGCACGCCGTCCTCTTCATACGTTTCGGTGTGGCCGCCGAAGTTGACCTGCACAGCGGCTTCGGGGTGCGGGAACTCCCACGGGCTGCCCAATGCCAGCCACGTATCGGGCTGTTCGACCTGGCGTCCATCGACGAAGGTCTGCTTGAAGATGCCGTACTCGTACCGAATGCCATAACCAATACACGGCACGCTCATCGTTGCCAGCGAGTCGATGAAACAGGCCGCCAGCCGTCCCAAGCCGCCATTACCCAGGCCAGGCTCCACCTCTTGCGCGCGCAAAGTCGGCAAATCCAGACCACAGACTTTCATCGCCTCATCGACGATGTCGTTCAAGTCGGTGGCCAGCAGTGCGTTGCCCAGTTGGCGTCCGAGGAGGTACTCCGCCGACAGATAGCCCACAGTCTTGGCCTTGGACGCCCGCTGATGCTTGGACGTTTCCAACCAACGCGCCATCAGATAGTGGCGCACCGTGCGGGCCAATGCCAGGTACTGATCGTTGACCGTCGAACGGGACAGCGCCACACCCTGACCGGTATTCAGCTCCCGCAGGAACTCGCGCACAAAGCCGTCTACCGAATGCGGCGGCGCGGCGACCGGTGCCAACGCCAACGGATGCGTCGGCTCGAAAAGCGGTCCCACCTGATGATGGGCGGTCAGCGGGTTTTCATCGGCTGGTTCGAGGGGCTTCGCCGTCTCGTTCTCCACAGTCATAGGGGTCACCGTAGCGGCACCCCGTTACGGTGAAGCAACCGACCACCGACTGTGTGCACCGCAGAATGAGACCGTGCACATTTGTTGCCCGGTGGCGGCTGCTGCCAAGGTCGGCCAGCGGGGCTAGGCGCCGACGTAGTCCAGGCCGATATCGAGCACCCGCGCTGAGTGGGTCAGCCACCCCACCGAGATGAGATCCACCCCTGCTTCAGCTAACGGAACCGCGGTGGTCGGCGTGATGCGTCCGGACGCCTCAGTGATCAGCCGACCGTTCACCATCGCCACCGCCTCACGCAACAAATCGGGGCCCATGTTGTCCAGCAACACTGCGTCCGCGCCGGCTTCCAACAGCTCGGCGAGCTGGTCGAGGGTGTCCACCTCGACCTCGATCTTCACCAAGTGGCCCACGTGGGCCTTGGCTGCGGTCACTGCTGCAGTGATGCCCCCGGCGACCGCAACATGGTTGTCCTTGATCAACACCGCATCATCCAGCCCGAAGCGGTGATTGGAGCCGCCGCCGGCGACCACAGCATGCTTCTGCAGCGCGCGCAGCCCCGGAATGGTCTTACGGGTGTCGGCCACCGAAGTCTTGGTGTGGGCGATGGCATCGGCGATGGTGGCCGTGCCGGTAGCAACTCCCGACAGGTGACCCAGGAAGTTCAAAGCCGTGCGTTCCCCGCTCAACAAGCCACGTGCTGGGCCGCTGGCCACCCCGATCACCGTGCCCGGCTGTACTCGAGAACCATCAGGCAGCAAGTCGGTGATCTCGATGGACCCATCGAGCAGTTCCCAGGCCAGCCGCGCGCAATCAGTCCCGGCGATGACGCCGGGCTCGCGTGCCACCAACGCAACCTGGGCTTGCGCCTCGGGACTGATCACCGAATCAGTGGTGACGTCCCCGGCTCGGCCCAGATCCTCCAGCAACGCAGCGCGCACCAGCGGCTCGATGACGATCCTGGGCAAGCTGCGCAGGTGTGATCCGGTCATGCGACGGCTCCGATCGGTTCGGCGGTGACGGTGCTTGCTGCCCCGGCGATCACCAGATGCTGGCCGATGTCGGCCCGGTCCGGGAAATCGGTGCGGGTATGTCCGCCGCGGGATTCGGTGCGCTGCAGGGCAGCCTCCACCAGCAGGTGGCCGACCAGCCCGGCATCGTGGTGACGCAGCGGTGCCAGTTCGGCCAGAGCTGCGCTGAGTCGCTCGGCATCACGCAGCACACCGGCCGAGGCTGACACGATGCGGCGCACCTGGTCGACGATCGGGTCCGACGGCGGCTCGACGCCCGGCACCGGATGCAACCCTGGCGCGGCGGCTGGTTGCCCGACGCTCAGCCCGAGGCCCTTCCACTCCTGGGCGACCCAGCGTCCACACACGACCGCCTCCAAGAGGGAGTTCGACGCCAGCCGATTCGCACCGTGCAGACCCGTGGAGGCCACCTCGCCGGCGGCGAACAGCCCAGGCACGTCGGTGCGCCCGGCCAGATCCACCCGGACACCCCCCATGTGGTAGTGCGCAGCCGGACGCACCGGTAGCAGTTGGGTCACCGGGTCGATGCCGGCTTCGCGGGCCATCTCAGTGATCGATCCGAACAACTCGACGAAACGCTCGCCAGGGTGGCGGCGGGCATCGAGGAAGACGCTGCGTCCGGCCTGCAGGGCGGCCCATTCGGCGCGGGAGACCACATCGCGGGCCGACAGTGGATCGGCGATGATGCGCTCGCCGTCCTCATCGACCAGAATCGCGCCCTCGCCGCGCACCGCCTCGCTGACCAGCGGCATCGGATCGATGCCCACGTCCAGCGCGGTGGGATGGAACTGCACCATCTCGAGGTCGCGCAGCGTGGCACCGGCCCGATAGGCCAAGGCCAAACCTTGGCCGCGCGAAGACAGTGGGTTGGTGGTGTGCTCGAACAATCCGCCGATGCCACCGGTGGCCAGGAGCACCTGCGCGGTGCGTAGCTCGATCATTCCCGTTGGGGTGCGCACCAGGACGCCGGTCACGCCGTCGGCGTCAGTGAGGATCTCGGTGACCAGCGCGTACTCCCACAGCGACACCGATGCGGTGTGTTGGGCGGCGGCGAGCATGGCGCGCAGCAGCTCCGCGCCGGTGGCGTCGCCGGCGTGCACGATCCGGCGGCGGCTGTGCGCACCCTCCAGGCCGAGCGTCAGGCTGCCGGTGGCGTCGCGGTCGAACCGGGCGCCCTGTTCGGTCAGCCAGTCGATGGCCGCAGGCCCCGCCGCAGTGATGGCCGCCACCGCTTCGGGCTCGCACAGGCCAGCCCCAGCGGCGATGGTGTCCGCGGTGTGCAGTTCGGCATTGTCGTCGGCACCCATGGCGGCAGCCACGCCGCCTTGAGCCCAGCCGGTGGAGGTGCCGATGCTGAGTGCGCCTGCGCTGAGCACCACGCACGGCAGCGGAGCCAACTCCACTGCTGCGCTGAGTCCAGCCAGACCCGCACCGATGATCACCGGGCCACCGGCCTCGATCACGGTGGCAGCGTGCGGTGCTCGGGGCGTCCCCGAGGTTTGGCGAGGTGTCACCGGGCCACCTTCACTTCCAGCATCCGCGTCACCGCAGCGCGGGCGCGATCGGCGACGTCGTCGGGGACGGTGACCTCGTTGGTCATGGTCTCCAAGGCGTGCCGAATGCTGCCCAGCGTGTTGCGCTTCATGTGCGGGCACAGATTGCAGGGACGTACGAAGTCGGTTCCGGGGAACTGCTGGGCGACGTTGTCGCTCATCGAGCATTCCGTGATCAGCGCAACCTGTTTGGGGTGCTTCGCCGCCACGAAGTCGACCATCTGCGCCGTCGAACCGGCGAAGTCGGAGACATCGACCACCGCCGGCGGGCATTCCGGATGGGCCACCACGGTCACACCGGGGTAGCCGTCGCGAATATCGGCGATATCGGACGGCGTGAACCGCTCGTGCACCTCACAGGCGCCGGGATGGGTGATGACCTCGACCCCGGTCTGGCGAGCGATGTTCGCTGCCAGGTATTGGTCAGGAATCATGATGACCTTCGGCGCGCCCAAGCTCTCGATCACCGCCACCGCATTACCCGAGGTGCAGCAAATGTCGGATTCGGCCTTCACCGCAGCCGAGGTGTTCACATAGGTGACCACCGGCACGCCGGGATGGGCGGCGCGCAGCGCGCGAACGTCGGCGGCCGTGATCGATTCGGCCAATGAACAACCCGAACGCAGGTCGGGGATGAGTACCGTTTTGGACGGATTGAGCAGCTTGGCGGTCTCGGCCATGAAATGCACCCCGGCCAGCACGATCACCTCGGCGTCGACGTCGGTGGCCTCGCGGGCCAACGCGAGCGAGTCGCCGGTGATGTCGGCAACGGCGTGGAAGATCTCCGGCGTCATGTAGTTGTGCGCCAGAATCACCGCGTTGCGCTCGTGCTTCAGCCGCAGAATCGCTTCAGCATCCGCGGCCATTGTCGCCCACTCCACCGCCGGCACGACGTGCTTCACGCGCTGGTAGAGATCCTCCGAAGTGAGGGTCGTCGTCATGGGAACCTCCCTAATCCGCCCTTATGCTACATCTGAGCAAAAGGGATTCGACAAGTTGGCTATCCACCTGGTGGATGAAATACCTAGCTTCGGGGCGTTGCCACGAGGTCGTCCAAAGCCCGCTGAAGGGCGATGCCCACCGCGTTCGCAGACACCCCGGCCTGGTCGGCGTGGACGCTGCAGCCAAGCCGTCCGTCATAGGACATCGCCGCGATCGCCAGCCGGATATTGCCTTGCAGAGGCGTCACCGGCCACAGCCGTGCCACCTCTGCGCCGGCCACCCGCAACGACTGCTCGGGTCCGCGCACATTGGTTACGAACAGTGCGGCGAAGCGCTGATGTCGAGACATCGTGGCGAACAGCCGGGTACTCCAGCGGCTGCGGGTCAACTCGAAGGTGCCCTGTTCGCGGGCAGCCTGTTTGGCAACGCTGGTCTGAGCGCTGATGTTCGACAGCGATTCCTGGACGTCGGCGCAGCTCAGCGGGAGGTCCACGACCATCACCCCGGTGGCATTGCCGGAGTCGCCTCGATCCGCCAACGCGACCGGGACGCTGACCCGCAGGGTGCGCGGAACCACGGCACCGCGCTCGGCGAGTGCGGCGGCCACCCCCTGGTTGACCGCGGCCAGCAAGGCGTCGTTGACCGTCGCGCCACATCGGCGGGCGGCGGCGCTCAGGGCGGCAAACTCGACTTCGGCAAAGGCGACTTCGTGTCGCGAACTGAGGCGTCCCAGCAGGGGAGTGCGGCCGATGCGTGGCCAGGCCACCGCGATGCTACGAAGGAATCCGAGCCTCAACCGAGCGCCTTTGTCGGTCGTGGTCGGCACTGCCGCGGCGGACGGTGCCGACTGCGTACCGGTCAGGAACAGCTGCGCCAACCGCACCCCATTGGCCCCATCGGTGACGCAGTGGTCGAAACGCAGTACGAACCCGGCGGGTTGATCCGGCGAACCGGCGACCAGCAGAAGTTCCCACAGCGGGCGATCCGCCGCCAGCGGGGTCGTCATCAACTCCGAGCACAACCGGCTCAAGCCGTCGCGGCCGGGCGTTGCGCTGACCTGCCGAATATGGAAGTCCAGGTCCGGCGGGCAAGCGCGCCAGGCCGGGTCGGAGCCGGGACGCTCCACGACTCGCTGACTGAGCCGGCGCAGACGCGGATCACCAGCCCGCAGCCGCGCCCCCAGCTCAGCGCGCAGCGCGGCAACATCCAGGTGCCCATCGGCGGCGACGAAGCCACCCCGACCCAGGGTCGCGGCGGTGAGAATGACAGTGAGCTGACCGGCCGCGGCAAGCTGCACATTGGCGGCATCGGCCCTACTCAGCGGTTCGTCGGCAGGTGACGATGTTGCCACTACCGAGCCCGGACGGTGGGCAGCTTGGTGCCCGCGATGCTGCGTTCGGCCAGCACCTGGCGACGGAACCGGTACAGCCGCGCGGGGCGTCCGCCGGTCTGGGACAGAGTGTTCCCGGTTTCCTCGACCAACTCCTGCTGTTCGATGACCCGGCGGAAGTTCTGGGTGTGCACCTCTTGGCCGGCCAGGGCTTCGACACAGTCTTGGAGGTGACGCAGCGTGAACTCCTCCGAGAGCAGCTCAAAGACCACCGGACGGTAGCTGATCTTGGCCCGCAACCGAGCCAAACCGGTGGCCAGCACTCTGCGGTGATCGCCGACCATGCGCTCACCGGGTGCCAAGGGGGCGGTGGCGGCCGGTGATTCGGGCACCATGGCGGCTTCATAGAGCAGTTCGTAGCGCTGCAGCACCAGATCGGGGTGCCAGGGTCGTCCATTGAGCCCGAAGGTGATCGACACCCGGCGGCGTCGTTCGCTGCTGAGAGCGGGGTCGCTTTCGGCCCACTCCCACAGTCGGGGAGCGAGTTGGTCCTCGACCACCGTCGCACCGTCGCGGCGATCCTCCCAGCCGAACAGGTCGTACCAGCACTTCCACTCGCCGATGCCCGAGGCCCCCTCGGTGGTCAGCCCCAGATAGGACACTGAAATCTCGCGACCGTTGTCGGTGCGATCCACATCGGCGAAGGTGTAGAGCTGTTCCAGGTAGCCCAGTTTGCGTCCGGTCTGTTCTTCGACCCAGGCTCGCGTGGCCTGCTGCAAGGAGCGGTGACTCGGCAGCAGCGGGCCCGAAGGCAGCCGCGACGGATCTCCGACGGTGAGCACACAGGGTCGACTGTCGACCAACGCGACCACGACGGCCAGCACTTCGGCCGTCACCGGTACACCCGACATTGTGCTCCCTTCTTCGAAGTCAGGATATCGGCGCTCATGCCTCGCTCGGGAGCGTCCGTGAGCTTGTAGGCTCGCATCATGCGACGCATCGTGAGTGTTCTGACCGCTTTGCTGATCAGTGTTGCGTGGTTGGCGATGGTGCCCACGACCGCGCGAGCAGACGGTGAGGACTGGCGGATCCCGCGCTACGACGTCGTCGCCTCGGTGGATCAACAAGGTGTGACCGCGGTGCAGATCACGCTGGATTTCGACTTCGGCAACGAGGCCGGGCACGGCCCCTACATCGTGCTTCCGTTGCAGCAGACCGGTACTAGTCGCACCGGCGAGGCCGTGTGGCGACTGTATGACTACACCGTCGGTGCGGTATCCAGCCCGAGTGGGGCCAATGCCACCGTCGAATCCGGGGAGTCCGATGGCAATCTGGTGATCCGGGTCGGGTCCGAAGGCCAGACCTTCACCGGGGTGCAGACCTACCAGCTCAACTACACCGTGCGCGGTCTGGTCGAGCCCAACCAGAAGGACTCCGGGCTGGACGAGTTCAACTGGGAAGTCATCGGCGGCGGGTGGGAGGTTCCCATCGACAAGGTCTCAGTCCGCTACTCCGGCCCGGCCGACATCAGCAAGGCCGCCTGCTTCTACTCCATCGATTCGGTCTGTGATGCTGCCACCGACGCCAAGACGGCGACCTTCTCGGCCAGTGGGGTTGGCAACGGCACCGGGGTTCAGGTGGTGGCCGGGTACCCGGCAGGGACTTTCGTCGGCGCTGAGCCTCGCTACACCCACCGGCTGACCGTCACCAACATGTTCCCGGTCACCGCATTGACTGGACCGGCGGCCGTGGTGGTGGCTGCTGGTGGTCTGTTCCTGTTGTACCGGCGCACCCGGCGTTCCAGCCGAGATCAGGTCTACGTCGGGATGACGCCGGGTCTGGCACCCGCTGCGGGTCAGGAAACCACTGTCGGCTACGACTCGATGTCGGCGCCGGTGGCCGTGGCCTTCCAGCCGCCCAAGAATGCGCGGCCCGGTGAGATCGGCACTTTGATGGACGCCACCGCCGATGACCGAGACCTCACCGCCACCATGGTCGACTTGGCCGTTCGCGGCCACTTGACCATCGAGCAGACCGGCAAGAAGGACTTCACGTTCACCCGCAAGCAGGGATCGGATGAACTCGTCGGCTACGAATCCACTTTGGTGAGCAAACTGTTCCGCAGTGGCGGGCAGATCACCACCGATGATCTGCGCGACGAGTCCTACTCCAGTCTGTTGTCCGACACCAGGACCGCCTTGTACAACCGCGTCACCAAGGAACTGCGCTGGTATGGGCAGAGCCCGCGGCTGGTGCGGGTGGGTGCGATTGTGGCCGGAGTCGGCATCATCGCCGCCGGACTCGGCCTGGGCGTGCTGCTGGGGTGGGTCGGCTGGGGCTTGGTTGGCTTGGCTGTCGTCGTAGTCGGTATCGGCGTGCTGATCATGAACAACCGATTCGGTCGGAGGACCGCCGAAGGTTCAGCGGTGCTGGCACAGGCCAAGGGATTCGAGCTGTATCTGACGACCGCCGAAGCCGATCAGATCAAGTTCGAGGAAGGCGTCGACATCTTCTCCCGGTATTTGCCCTACGCCATGGTGTTCGGGGTTGCGGATCGCTGGACGAAGGTGTTCGAGAAGCTCGCCGCCGACGGACGCTACACCTTCAGCCCCTACTGGTATGTCGGCTACGGGTACGGCCTCGGTCATGGCTTCGGAATGGGCGACTTGTCCCATTCGTTGAACTCCCTGTCCAGCAGCGTGTCGTCGTCGATTCAGGCGGCCAGCGCAGCCACCAGTGGCGGGTCCGGGTTCTCCGGCGGCGGCGGCTTCGGCGGCGGTGGGGGTGGCGGCTGGTGATCGCTCAGCCCGCCTACTCCGATTTCGACTGTGAAGGATGACCGCTGTGACTCGTGAAGTGCCGCTGTGGACGGTGGCATTGTCGCTGCCGATCTCGTTGATCGTGGCTTGGGTGTTTTCCGGAATCGCCCGGTGGCTGCTGCGGGGTCGTGCCCGCCTGGGTGCCGCAACGGCCATCGTGATCTCGCTCCTGGGAACCTCCTTGGGTCTGCTGATTGCCGGCTGGATCGATCCGGCCGCTCACCTCTGGGGTCTGCTGACGGTGGCTTTGGCGCTGGGCTTCTCGGTGGCAGGCATTGCCGGCTACGCGGCGATCGCCGCCCATTTCCAGACCCAACCCCAAACTCCGGTGGCGGACTTATTGGCCGCCGGTGAGTCCGATCGGGTGGAGTTCAAATCCACCGCCCGGGTGAATCTGCGCACTGGCGAGAAGGACCCTCGCATGGAGCAGATCATCGCCAAGACCATCGCGGCTTTCCTCAATGCCGACGGCGGCACCCTGGTGGTGGGCGTCGACGATGCCGGCAGCCCGCTCGGCCTGGACGCCGACCTGGCCGTCATGAAAGCCCCCGATCTGGACCGCTACGAGCTGTGGCTGCGTGACCTGCTCACCGTTGACCTGGGTCAGAACGCCGCGGCACTGGTGAAGGTGGAATTTCCCGAGGTCGACGGTGGTGATGCGCCGCGTCCGGTGTGTCGGATCAGCTGTCGGCCGTCGCCGCGCCCGGTGTACCTGCGGGCCGCCAAAGGGGCCGCTCCCGAGTTCTGGGTGCGTTCAGGCAACTCCACCCGGCAACTCAGTGTTGATGACGCCACCGAATACGTGATGCACCGCTGGCCGCTCAATTTGGGTTCGTCACTAGCCGCTCAACTGTTGGCCGCAGTGCGTTTCTCGGATGCTCGCTGAACGCTGTGAGGCTGTTGTGCACCGGCTAGGCTGGCGACGGCGCTGGCCGACGACCGACGGGACGACATGACGCTGATACCCCTGAGTGGGTTCTTCCAACTCGAGCAGAACGTGCCGTTGGCCATCACGATTGTGGTGCTGTCCTCGTTCCTGTTCGCCAGCGGTTCGACCGTGCAGCACCTCGCCGTCGATGGCGCCGTGGACGTCGAATCCGAGAACCGGTCGATGAACCTGCGCCAGGTGTTCGGCCTGCTGAAGAACAAAGTGTGGCTCGGTGGGCTGACCATGATCGTCGTGGGTGCCAGCATGCACATCTGCGGATTGGCGCTCGCACCGGTCACCGTGGTGCAGCCGGTGGGCATTCTGGCGGTGCCCTGGTCGGTGCTGTTGGCTGCGAAGATCCACCATTTCCGACCGTCCAAAGTGATCTGGGGTGCGGTTGCGCTGACGATCATCGGGGTGGCTGCTTTCACCTACTTCTCTGCATCCACAGCTGCCAAAGAGACGGTGCTCATGCCGCTACCGATCGTGGTGGCTGCGCTGGTGGTGTTCGGAATCGCCGCAGTCCTGGGCTATCTGGGAATGCACGGCTCGGCAGCTCGCCGCTGCCTGATGTGGGCCAGTGGCGGCGCCTTCATCTACGGACTCAGCTCGGCGATGGTCAAATCAACCTTTGAGATGTTGGGGCGCGACCGTTTCTGGACCCAGCCACTGTTCTACGTGGTGCTGTTCTTCCTGCTGTGCAGCTACCTGTTCGGCGCGTGGATGATTCAACAGGGCTACGCCAACGGTCCGGCCGAAATCGTGGTCGGATCCATGACCACCACTGACCCGATCGTGGCAGTCACTTTCGGCATCGTCGTGCTGGGGGAGGGGGCGCTGCTCACGATCGGTGACGGCATTGGCATGGCCATCTCCGGTGCTGTCGCGATCAGCGGAGTGGTGCTGCTGAGCAAATACCACCCCGAGGCTCAGTCACGGCGTCGGCCGGCTGCTGAGGTGCCGCAGGTCGAGGCTGCCGAGTAGCAGATCAGGCGCGATCCTGGATCGCGCCGCGATAGACCTCCACATAGGACTCGCCCATCGCGTCGGCGCCCAACGTCGCTCCCAGGGTGGCGGCTGCGGCCGACATCGACTCCAGCTGTGCCGGATCATCCATGAGCTTGCGCATGCCGACGGCGAGATCCGCCGCACTGGGGCCGGTCAACAAGGCGCTTTCGGTGCTGGTCCCCACCTGAAGGCGATCATCGCAATACAGGATCGGGGTTGCGGTGGCGGCGGCTTCGGCGAGCACCATGCCTTGGGTATCGAAGCGGTAGGACGCCAGCACGAACACGTCGGCGTCGGCGAGTTCTTGGGCCAGCAGGTCGGCGTCGGTGAAATGGCCGAGGAAACGCACCGTGCCATGCGCGATGCGCTTGGCGCGCTGGCGCAGCGTCCGCTCCGCGCCGCCGCTGCCGATGATGTGCAACTCGGCGTCATCGCGGCCGAGGAGTTCGAAGGCATCCAGCAGCACGTCGATCCGCTTCTCCGGCCCGAGGCGCCCGGCGCTGAGGAATCGGGTGATAGCGCCGCGAGGACGCTTTCGGACGGTCCTGGTGAAGGCCGCGGCGACGCCGCTGGGGACGACGCGTCCGAAAGGTTCGAGGTGGCCGCCCGAGGCCGCCACCATGTTGTCGACCACGAACGGTGCCGGCGAGGTGAAGCGATCCACCGCCGAGGCCAGCCGTGCCATGCTGCGCCAGTCTCTGGGCGCCAACGACGAATCTCCGGGTTCGGCGGCCACCCTGGCGGGACGGAAATCCCGTCGGTGCTCCGGGTCACGGAAGCGTCGCAGCCAACGTCCGGACCAGTCCAGGTAGGTGAGGGAGTTCAGTGCGGCCGCACCCGGCGCATTGCGATGGGTGCCGACATAGTTGGAATGGAAGGTGTGCACCTGCGGGATCGACAACTCGGTGGCGACCTGGGCGGCGAGGAAGATCGCGCCGCGTTCGTTCTGGGAGTGCACCACGTCCAGCCGGGGGTGATCGGCGGCGATGCGCCGGGCCAGGCTGGTGCCGACCTGCAGACTGCACAGGTAGCTCGGCGTGCCGGGCAGCCGCCACTGTGGGGTCTTTTCCCAGCGGCATTCGACCGGAGGCGTGAAGTGTGAGGACGGCGCGAACAAGATGACCTCGTGGCCGGCGGCGGCCAGCACCTGCAGTTGCAGTTGAATGGAGCGGCTCACTCCGCCGGACTCCGGATAGAAGTCGTCGGTGAAGATGCCAATCCTCATGGGGGCCGCCTTGCTCACATCATCACGATAGCGGGTGGCTGACTAGCCGCTGATCTCGATGCCGGAAACCTGGGGTTGGTCCAGGGTGCGTAGGAACACCAGGGTGGTGCCGCGTTCGTACATGGGGAAGTACACCCAGCCGCTGCGGGTTTCGCCGGCGGTGATCGTGGTGTAGTCGAACTGCGGAGTGAGCTCGGACAACAGACCCTTTTCGACTTCCTGGCCCGAGTTCGACAAGGCGTTGAAGGCGCAATCGAGGTCGCCGTTGTCCACGGTGAGTTCGACGAAGACGTCGAGGCCACGATCAGTCCATCGGTGTTTGGTGATCTGCCACACCCCGCTGGTGTCGGAATAGGCGACAGCGAAGGGGGTTCCTGGGCGAGCCGGTGCCTGGGAGGCCGTTGGACTGGGCGACGGCGTGGACGCCGCCTGAGGTTTGGGCGGGTTGAGCGCCGTATACAACACGGCAGCGGCCACCACGATGGTGATCAGAGTCACGATCAACGGCACCAGCGAGCGTTTGGGGCTGAACTTGTTGATCGCCGGTGCAGTGGTGGAGGTTGCCGATGTCGGTTCCGGTGCGGAGGTCTTTCCGGCGTAGGTGGCCTGGCCTGAGGCCGACAGCGACGCCGGGGTCCAGCCGGGGCCCGGCGGGTTCGCGGTGTTCTCCCCCGGAGGCGGTGGCGGCGGTTGTGGTGGCGGCTGCAGATCACTCATCACCGGCAAGGCTACCCGGACCTGACACTGGCGGCCTGTGGACAGTGACCGAAACCCGGTAGCGCTACCAAGGATCACCGGCATGAGTGACTCTGCCTTTCGCGATCGATTGACGATCCGCAGCCTGGATGATCTGGTGGCCCTGGTTCCCTACCTGCTGGGGTTCCACCCCGAACAGTCGTTGGTGGTGGTGGTCGTTTCCGCCAGCGGTGTGCAACTCACCGGACGCGTCGACCTGGCCGACGCGGTGGTGCCGCACCGTCTGGCCGACCTGGTCGGGCGGCTCTCACAGCGGTTTCCGAGTGCCGATCAGTGGTTCCTGGCCTACACCGCCGATGCCACCGCCGCCTGGGAGGTACTGCAGCATTGCGCTGAACTGGTCGGCGCCGTGCGGTTGGGACGTCTGCTGCACGTGGACGCCGACCAGTGGCGCGCGGACCACATCGGCGGCGAATTCGGCCGGCTCGGGCCCAATGCGTTGGCGACTGAGGCGGCCGTGCTCGGCATGGCGGCGCGCGCCAGCCGAGACGATCTGGGTACTCACCTGGCCGGCCCTGGCGATGATGCCGTCGCTGATCTGCTGACCCAATGCGAGGCAGCCGAAGCGACCGCACGCTCGCTGGGACCGGCGCAACGCAAGCGCCTGCTGCGGCGGCTGGTGCGAACCGCCGCCGATTCGTCCGACTATGTGCAGCTGGCGGTGTTGATCAAGGATCCCGGCTTGCAGTGGGAGGTGTTGCGGGGGCTCGAACGTGGTGATGCCGACGCCGCGGTCTCCTGTTGGAGTGCCGTGGTTGCGCACTGTTTGACTCCTTACCTGGCGGCTCCGTTGGGCCTGCTGGGGGTGGCGTCCTGGTTGGCCGGTGATGGAGCGACCCAGAACCTCTGTCTGGAGCGCCTCGATCAGTTGGATCCCCTGGCGCCGTTGGCGGCCCTGCTGGATTGGATCAACCAGACGGTGCTGCCGCCGTCGGCCTGGTCGAATCATCGAGCAACCCTGATCGCCGCCTTCGCCGACCACAGCGGGCTGGTGGGCGCCGGCGACCCCGGGCCACCCGGGGCTTGATCGCCGCCGGGGTTCGGCCCGGCGTCGGATAAGATGACCGCTGTGTTCGGCGTTGAGTTGAAGCTTCTCTAGCCGCGGCTGCAGTGCAGTCGCGGCGGCCCCTGGCGATCCTGAGCGGTGCGCGGGGGTTTTTTCATGCTCTAGCAGGCACGATCCGGTTGAACAAGGAGTGACGACATTGACCAGCGAGGCAGTGCGCAGCGGCTACGACGCCGTGGCAGCACAGGAGAAGTGGCAGCAGTTCTGGGAGGCTGACCGCACCTTCGCCCCTGTGGACGACGGTTCCAAGGAACGTCGCTACATGCTCGACATGTTCCCTTACCCCTCCGGGGACCTGCACATGGGCCATGCCGAGGCCTTCGTCATGGGTGATGTGGTCGCCCGCTACTGGCGGCTGCAGGGCTACGACGTGATGCATCCGATCGGCTGGGACTCCTTCGGGCTGCCCGCCGAGAATGCCGCCATCGCTCGCGACGCCCATCCGGCCGACTGGACTTATGCCAACATCGACACCCAAGCCGGCTCCTTCAAACGCTACGGGCTGAGCTTGGACTGGTCGCGTCGGCTGCACACCTCTGATCCGGAGTACTACCGCTGGACGCAGTGGCTGTTCCTGCGCTTCTACGAGCGCGGGCTGGCCTACCGCAAGGACTCCTACGTCAACTGGTGCCCCAATGACCAGACCGTGCTGGCCAACGAGCAGGTTGTACAGGGCGAATGCGAGCGCTGCCATGCGGTGGTCACCAAGCGCAAGCTGACCCAGTGGTACTTCAAGATCACCGACTACGCGCAGCGACTGCTGGACGACATGGACCTGATCGAAGGCACCTGGCCGGATCGGGTGCTTTCGATGCAGCGCAACTGGATCGGACGCTCCGAAGGAGCCTGGGTCGACTTCGAGATCGAAGGACGCGACGAACCGGTGCGCGTCTTCACCACCCGGCCCGACACCCTCTTCGGTGCAACCTTCTTCGTGGTTGCCCCTGAAGCCGCATTGGCCGCCGAGATCGTGACCGACCCTCAGCGTGCCGCTTTCGAGGAGTACCTGGAGGCCACCAAACGGGCCACCGAGATCGAGCGGCAGTCCAGTGAGCGTCCCAAGACCGGGGTGTTCCTGGGAGTCCACGCCATCAACCCGGTCAACGGCGAGAAGCTGCCGGTGTTCGCCGCCGACTATGTGCTCGCCGACTACGGCACCGGCGCAGTGATGGCCGTCCCGGCCCACGATCAGCGCGACCTGGACTTCGCCAAGGCATTCGAACTGCCGGTGCAGGTGGTCGTCGAGACCGGCCAGCCCGATCCGGCCGAGACGTTCATCGCCACCCCTGGCGACGGCACTTACGTCAACTCACCAGGCCTGAACGGTTTGACCGACAAGAAGGCCGGCATCGCCGCAATCACCGAGAAGCTGGCCGAGCAGGGACGCGGCGAGAAGGCAGTCACCTTCCGGCTGCGGGACTGGCTGCTGAGTCGGCAGCGGTTCTGGGGTTGCCCGATCCCGATCGTGCATTGCCCGGCCTGCGGTGAAGTGCCGGTGCCCGATGATCAACTGCCGGTGCAGCTGCCCGATCTGCGCGGTGCCGCGCTGGCCCCGAAGGGCACCAGCCCGCTGGCCTCAGCCACCGACTGGGTGAACACCACCTGCCCGAGTTGTGGCGGTGCGGCGATGCGCGACACCGACACCATGGACACCTTCGTGGACTCCTCCTGGTACTACTTCCGGTACTGTTCGCCGAACTACACCGAAGGTCCGTTCGACCCGGCCGAGGTCGCCAAATGGATGCCGGTGGCGCAATACGTCGGTGGCGTGGAGCATGCGATTCTGCACCTGCTGTACTCGCGCTTCTTCACCAAGGTGCTGCAGGACATCGGGCTGGTGGATTTTCCCGAGCCGTTCCTGCGATTGATGAACCAAGGCCAGGTCATCAACCAGGGCAAGGCGATGAGCAAGTCGCTGGGCAATGGGGTCGACTTGGGCGCTCAGATCGACGCCTACGGGGTCGACGCGATCCGAACCACGGTGGTGTTCGCCGGACCGCCCGAAGACGACATCGACTGGGCCGACATGTCGCCGGGTTCGTCGCTGAAGTTCCTGCAGCGCGCCCATCGCCTGGCCACTGAAGTGTCCAGCGAGGTCGGTGTCGACGTCGGCACCGGGGAGTTGACGCTGCGGCGCGCCACCCACAAGGCGGTGGCGGAGGTGACCGAGGCCGTCGAGGGACGCCGTTTCAATGTGGCGGTGGCTCGCATGATGGAGCTGGTCAACGCCACCCGCAAGGGTATTGACACCGGTGCCGGTGGCGCCGATGCGGCCGTCCGTGAGGCGACCGAGGCGCTGGCCGTGATGCTCAGCACCGTCGCGCCTTATGTGGCCGAGGAGATGTGGGAACTGCTGGGTCACGCGCCGTCGGTGGCCAATGCGACCTGGCCAACGGCCGATCCGGCGCTGCTGGTGGCCGACGAGGTCACCTGCGTGGTGCAGGTGCAAGGCAAGGTCCGCGCCAAGCTGCAGGTCTCACCAGCCATCGGCGAGGAAGACCTGAAGGTTGCGGCCCTGGCCGATCCGGGTGTCCAACGCGCCCTGGACGGTCGAGAGGTGCGTCAGTTCATCGTGCGGGCGCCCAAACTGGTCAGCATCGTTCCGGCCTGAGTCGGCACGCGATTCACGACTGGGCCAGCTCCACGACGCTGCCCAGGTGATCGGTGCCGGCCACCCGGAAACGATTCACACTGACGGTGCGGAAGTTCTGCGAGGCCAACACGTGGTCGATGGTGATCAGCGGCACCATCCGATCGGCGGGATAGGTGGGTTGCCAGCCCTGCTCGGTTTGGTGCAAGCCGGTCGCGCTCACCAGCCGGCGGAAGGTCACATGCTCCGGTACCGAGTTCAGATCACCGGCCAACACCAGCGGTTGCCCCTCGAAGCGCTGCGCAAGCTGGGTGACGGCTTGGGCATCGCTGAGCCAACCCTCGACGCGGCCCCGCACCGGGTTCATGGGATGAGCGCCGATCAGGGTCAGCGAATGGCCGCCTGTGCTCAGGCTCACTGCCAGGTTGGTGGCTCCGGTGCCGGTGGTGTGGGCGATCTCGGTCACCGGGGCTTTGGCGAGAATCTGGGTTCCGGAGGAGTCGCCGTCCCAGGGGCCGCGACTGGTGCGTCCGGTGGTGCCCACGTGATAGGGCAACAAGGCCTGCCAGGCCGGATCGGTCAACACGGCTTGGGCCTGGTCGGTGAACTCGGTGAGCACCAGCACATCGGGCTGGACCCGTTGCACTTCGGTGAGGAGCTCTGAGGTGTCGGCCTGGCCGTAGTGCAGGTTCAACGCCATCACCCGCAGCGTGGGGGCCGTCCCGGCCGCGACGGTGTTGGACGGGTCGAAATAGGGCACCAGCACCACGGCATTGATCAGCAAACCCGTGACTGGTAGCAGTGCGAATAGGCGTCCGCCGCCGCGTCCTGCCCACAGCAGGATCAGCGCCGACACTGCCCACGACGCCATGCCGTAGGGAATGAACGATGACCACATCGCGATCTGGCGGCTGGCGGTTTGCAGTTGCGGGAACACGTACAGCAGAACCATGGCCAGACCGGGAAGCGCCACCACGGTCGCGACGACGAGCGGCAGCGGCTTGGGGGCGCGGTAACTCACCCGACCCAGTTTGTCAGTGCTCACCAAGCCGCGTCGCGGCGACGCGGCTGTGAATACGAAACGGGACCGTCCACAGGTGGTCACACTGCTGACCGCACTATCGTCGCGCTGCACACAGTGCCGGACGTGACCGAACAAACCGGCGAGCTGAGCGCGGTGGCGCGACGGCGCCTGAATGAGCTGCTGAGCCAGTCGGCGCTCGACGCACCGTCCCCGGGTGAGGGCGAGGACGCTGAATTCGCGGCTGAGCCGAGCGCCGACTGGATCACCTCATTGCGGGAGGCCGGGGCGTCGGTCGGTGCTCCGTCCCCGGTGACCCGGGCGGACGAGGCGCCGACTCGCGGCGGTGGTCTGCCGCAGTGGTTCGGCACGGCAGTGACCTTCACCCGCGAACACCTGGTCACCGTGGTGGTGGTCCTCGTGGTGGGAATCCTGTGGACCGGCTACAGCCTGTTTCAGGTGCGAACCACCCCCGTGGCGGACGCCGTGCCTCGAGTGGAGAACACTGCAGCCTCGCCGAGTGCTCCAGCGTCCGGGCAGCCGAGTGCCGTCGTTGCGTCCAATGAGGTGGTCGTGCACGTCATCGGCGCAGTGCGCCATGCCGGGGTCTATCAGCTCGCGGAGGGGTCGCGGGTGGCCGACGCCATCGCTGCTGCCGGCGGACTGAGTGGCAGCGCCGACACCGGTGAGCTGAATCTGGCGCAGGTGTTGAGCGATGGCATTCAACTCAAGATCGGAACCCGCAAGCACCCTGGTGGTTGGCTGCGTGCCGGCGCCAACGCTGCATCGTCGGCCGGCGCCGGAGCTGGAACCGATGGGGCGTCGGCGAAGCTATCGATCAACTCCGCCACCGAGGCTCAACTCGACACCTTGCCGGGGATCGGCCCGGTGACGGCGGCCAAGATCGTCGCCTGGCGCGCCGAGCACGGGAAGTTCACCGCGCTGACGGAGTTGCAGGAGGTGGACGGGATTGGGCCCAAGACCTACGCCGACCTCGCCGAGCGGATCCAGCTCTGAGGCGCTTGATCTTCGTCCCTTGGCGCTCGCCGCTGCCGCCTGGTTGGGCACCGGGGTCGGTACCTCGACGGCTCAGAGTTGGCTGCCGTGGGCGATGCTCGGGAGCGCGGCGCTGGTGGCAGTGGTCGCCCGTGCGTCGCGCCTGGTGGTGGCGACCGCCCTGGTGGTCGGCGTGACAGTCAGTGCGGGCGCCCTGCGAGCGCTGGTGGTGGCGGATTCGGCGGTGACGGCACTTGCCCAGCAGGGCGCCGTGGTCACCATCACCGGCCGGGTTGGGCAAGGTCGAGTGGTTGATTCCTCGCCCGGTGGGGCGATGTGGCTGGTTCCGGTGAGCGTGCAGCGCATCGATGGCCGCGGTGAATCCTGGTGGAGCGGAACCACGGTGCTGCTCAGTGCGAGTGGGGATCGGTTCGAGCCCTGGCGTGACGTGGCGACCGGCAGCGTGGTCACCACGACGGCGCGACTGTCCGTCGGCGACGATCCGTCGATTGCGGCGTGGGCCTCGGCGCGGGACGGACCGCAATTGGTGTCCGAACCGGGCGCGGTGGATCAGGCGGTGAACACCGTCCGTGCCGGGCTGCGACAGTCGGTGTCGGGGTTGCCGCCTGGTCCGGCAGCACTGGTGCCGGCGCTGGTGGTGGGCGACACCAGCGCCATGACCGCGGATCTGGTCGAGCAGTTCCGCCTCACCGGCCTGACCCACCTGACGGCGGTTTCGGGGGCCAATCTCACCCTCATGTTGGCCGCGATGTTGTGGGCGGCGGGGCGGCTGAAGGTGTTGGGTTGGGGCCGTCGGGTGCTGGCGTTGCTGGGTGTGCTGGGTTTCGTGGCGCTGTGTCGCGGCGAGCCGAGCGTGTTGCGAGCTGCCGCGATGGGACTGATCGGATTGCTGGCGCTGGGCTGGTCGGGGCCACGACAGGGATTGCGGTATCTGTCCTGGGCCATGGTCGGGCTGTTGCTGATCGATCCGTGGTTGGCGCGGTCGGTGGGGTTCGCGTTATCGGTGCTGGCCAGCGCCGGAATTCTGCTGTGGGCTCGGCGCTGGGCACAGATATTGGCTCGGTGGCTGCCGATGTGGCTGGCCGAGGCGTTCACGGTGCCGCTGGCTGCTCAGCTCGCGACCCAGCCGGTGGTCACGGCTATCTCGGGGCAGGTGAGCGTGGTTGGAGTGCTGGCGAATGTGGTGGCAGGCCCGCTGGTGGGACCGGGCACGGTGCTGGGTTTCGCTGCGGCGTGGACGTCGGTGGTGCTGCCGCCGGTGGCTGCGGTGTTGGGCTGGGGGGCTGGTGGCTTCGCCCAAGGCCTGTGTTGGATCGCGAGTGTGGGTTCGGCCTTGCCCGGTGCTGCGGTTGCCTGGCCGGTCTCGGCGGTGGGAATCGGCTTGCTGGTGCTCGTCAGTGTGCTGATGGCCGCGGTGATGGGCTGGTTGCTGGCGCGCCCATTGCTGGCCGCGGTGCTGCTGCTGGGCATGGTGTTCATCTGTTGGAAGCCGCTGGCCCCACCGGGCTGGCCTCCCGTGGAGTGGGCGATGGTCTCCTGCGACGTCACCCAAGGTGATGCAACCGTGATTCACGCCGGGCCGCAGACAGCCATCGTGATCGACTCCGGGCCTGATCCGGCGTTGGTGGATCGTTGTCTGGATCAACTCGGCATCGAATGGGTGCCGTGGCTGATCATTACTCACCCGCACGCTGATCACATCGGTGGAGCCGCTGGGGTGTCCTCCGGACGTCGAGTAGGGCGAGTCTTGCTTGCTGCGACCACAGCCGAGGCACCGGGGTCGCAGCGCATCCAAGCCGTGCTGCCCCCTGGCATCGGCGTGGAGCGAGCTGTCGCCGGGACCGTGGCGAGTGCCGGTGACGCTCGCGTCACCGTGCTGGCCTCGCCACCGCTGATCGGGGTCTCGGACCAGAGCGCAGATTCTGCTGCGGAGAACGATGCCTCCTTGCTGCTGCGCGCCGAGGCAGGGGGAGTGCGGCTGCTGCTCGCCGGGGATTTACAAGAGGACGGCCAACGCTGGGCGCTGGCCGCCGCTGACGTGGCGGCCGATGCGTTGGTGGTGCCACACCACGGCTCAGCCCATCAAGACGCCGAGTTCCTGGCTTCGATCGGTGCCCGAGTGGCGGTGATCAGTGTGGGCGCCGACAACGACTACGGCCATCCGGCAGTCCGTACCGTGGCCGCCGTAACAGCGACCGGCGCCAGCCTGTTTCGAACTGATCGCAACGGTGCCATCGCCATCTCGAGCCGCGATGGGCACCTGATCGTCACCGCTCAGAAGAGCCCCTGAAGCCAGCGACGACCTCCAATCAGTCGACAGTGGCGGGCCTCGCCGCAGCCGGGAGGAGGAGATAGCCGCCGAGCATGAACCCCAGAGCACCCAGGAAGGTGCCCAGATTGGCCAGCAGCGGGCTCAGCACCTGCCCGGTGGCAGGCACGATCACCGAGGCCAAGGCCGACATCATGAACACGATCGAGCCGAAGAAGTTCGCTACTGCGATCCACCACTGGTCATCGCTGGGACGCCAGACCCACCGTGGGCCGCACACCGCCAGCCAACTCAGATAGCTGGCCACCAGGAAGGCGATCGAGCCGTACATATCGGGAACCCAGACCGCCCGATCCTGTTGCGGAACCGTCAAGCCGTTCACGGTCGCTGCGAAGGTGCTGATGTTGAACATCACTGTGCCGAACAGCTGCACTGCGCTGGCCCACCAGGCGGCGCCGAAGCGATGGGTGGTGGAAGCCCGGCGAGCGCCGACCTGCTGCGCCATTTGCACGGTCGCAGCAGTGGTGAAGAAGATCGAGCCGATGGCGAACGTGATCGCATCAGGGCCGCTGCCGACCGCCGAGGCGTAGGGCTGAAATGAGCCGAGGGCGAAAAACGCCGAGCCGATCATGAACAGGACCCCGGCCCACCAGTCCTGGCTGCGCGGAACTCCGGTCACCTGACGTCGCCACATGGCCTCAATTTAGGCGAGGAACCGGCCGGAACTCACCAGATCGTGCCGCGTTGGGCGCGCCCAGCAACGCACCCAACGCGGCGCCGATCAGGGCTGAACCAGGATGCGGATCGGGTTGTTGGTCTTCTTCTCCAGCATCTCGATACCTCGGTGGATCTCGCTCAGCGGCACGATTTCGGTCACTGATTCGCTCAGGTCCAGGCGGCCTCGGCTCAGCAGTTCGGCGAGAATGCTGATGTCCTGCACCTTGTAGCCGAGGTGTCCTTTGATCTGCTTGCGCAGCAGCGAGAACTCCATGAAGGAGCCTGCCTCGATGTTCTGCGCACTCATGCCCACGGTGACGACCTGGCCGTAGCTGTCCAGATTCGCCACGGCCTGCCGGGTGGTGGCCGAAATGCCCACGGCATCGAAGGCGACATCGAGGCGACGGCCACCGGTGGCTTCGTTGATCTTGGCGTTCAGATCGGGATCGTCGGAGCGGAAGGCGTAGTCGGCGCCCAATCGCGTCGCCCGCTCCAGGGCCGCGTCATTGATGTCAACGGCAATGATCGGCACGCCGCCAGCCAGCTTCACCAACTGCACCAGATGTGTTCCGACACCGCCCACGCCCCAGATGCCGACGGCGTTACCCAGGTGCACCTTGGCGGTGCGCACCACGGCCGCGAACGGAGTGGAGACCGCATCAGCGAGTAGTGCGGCTTGTTCCAGCGGGACGTTGTCCGGTACGCGGGTGCAGCCGATGGCTCCGGCCACGACATACTCAGCCCAGCCGCCGTCATAGGCGAAAGCCATCAGGTTCAGGTCGAGACAGTTGGCGAAATCGCCCCGCAGGCAGTTGCGGCATGACAGGCATGCTTTGCCGGCTGAGGGGATGACCCGGTCGCCGACCTTCCACTGGTTCACGCCGGGCCCGAGCGCGGCAACGGTGCCGGCGACTTCATGGCCTTGAGTGACGACCGGAACTCGGGCCGGGAAATTGCCGTCGATCAACGAGAGATCGGAGTGGCAGATGCCGCAGTAGGCGACCTTGATCAGGACCTCGCCGGGGCCAGGTGTCGGGATCGGGATGTGCTCGAGCTTGATTTCCTTGGTCGCAGCGTAGAAGCGCTCGGCGAGCATTGTGGTAGCAGTCGTCTGCTCTGGCGTACTCATGGTTCCAACTCCTTCGATGGGTCGCATGGCGCAACCTTGCCGACCATATTCAACGAGTGAAGAAATATCTAGCGAAGACATTCGCACATAACCCGCGGTGCGCGGCTGTGGGTGGTGACTGGCATGCTTGGACCCGTGCAGAACTCTCGGTGTTTCGGATCGGTGCTCCTGATCACGGGGCCGGAGTCCTTGTTGGCCGAGCGCGCGGTCACCGATTTCATTGCTCAGGCCCAAGCCGAGCGTCCGGACGCAGCAGTCTCCCGGCTGGAGTCAGCCGAACTCGACGGCGGCACCTTGGCCGAGGCTACCGGAGCCTCGCTGTTCGCCACCGCCACGATCGCGGTGATCAACGACCTTGCCGAAATGCCGCCCGAACTGTTCGACCAGGTGGTCGAGCTGGCCTCCGCACCTGGTGAGGATCTCGCCCTGGCGCTGGTCCACGGAGGTGGGGTGAAGGGCAAGGGCTTGCTGGATCGGGTGAAGAAGTTGCACCCCGAGATCGTCGACTGTCCCACCATCAAGACCTGGGAATTGGGCCGGTTCGTCGGCAACGAGGTGCGCCGACAGAAGGGCAAGATCAGCCCCGAAGCGGCCGAAGCACTCGTGCAAGCGGTGGGCAGCAACACCCGGGCCTTGGCCGGTGCGGTGCGCCAGCTTCTAGATGACTCCGCCGACCAGGTGATCACCGAGACCACCGTGCGACGCTACTTCGCCGGCCGCGCCGAAGTCTCTGGTTTCGCGGTGGCCGATGCCGCGTTGGCCGGACATGCCGAAGAGGCCTTGGGCAAGCTGCGCTGGGCGATGAGTGCCGGAGTGGGCGCACCGCAGGTCACCAGCGCCTTGGCGGGAAACCTGCGCGGCCTGGGAAAGTACCTCGGTGCTCGTGACCGGGGCATGGGTAATGCCGATCTGGCGCGCGAAATTGGCGTTCCGCCGTGGAAGTTGAAGGACCTCGCCCGGCTGGCACGCGATTGGCGTCCGGAGGCAATCGCCGACGCGATCCAGGCGGTGGCCGTCGCTGATGCTCAGGTCAAGGGGGCCAGTGGTGACGCCGGTTTCGCCCTGGAGCAGGCTGTGCTGACCATCCTGCGCTGCCGCGAGCAGAGCCGCGCCCGTCGCTAGTGCGGGCAACGCAAAACGCCGCCCGACGAATCGGACGGCGTTGCGTTAGCTGAAATCAGAGAGCGGCGGCCTTGGCTGCGATCGCCGACTTGCGGTTGGCAGCCTGGTTGGCGTGAATGACGCCCTTGCTGACGGCCTTGTCCAGGGAGCGGGTGGCCACCTTGGCCAGCTCCTGCGCCTTGTCGGCCTCGCCGGCCTCGGCCGCCTCGTTGAACCGGCGGATGTTGGTGCGCAGAGACGACTTCACAGCCTTGTTGCGCAGCCTGGCCTTCTCGTTGGTCAGGATCCGCTTCTTCTGAGACTTGATGTTTGCCACGCCGTGAGCCCTTTACAAAGGTGGATTCCATAGGTGTGCGCCCACTGCGGACGCGACCCCCAACCCTACCAAAGCCCCGCGTCCATCCCCAAATCCCTCCCCGCCACCCCACTCTGCGCTCGAATTGCGTCTTTGCACCCGAGATTTCGAGCGCAAAGAGCAGGTTTCGAGCGCAGAGTCGGCGGTGGGGAAGTGGGGTGGGCAGCGGGGTATCCTTAGGCGGCTGTCCGATGACCAGGAAGACCATGGCTGTACCCGTCCCCGGAAAAACCGATCCCGCGCTGATTCGCAACTTCTGCATCATCGCGCACATCGACCACGGCAAATCCACCCTGGCCGACCGCATGCTGCAACTCACCGGGGTGGTGGACGCCCGCTCCATGCGGGCCCAATACCTGGACCGGATGGACATCGAACGCGAGCGCGGTATCACCATCAAGTCCCAAGCCGTACGGATGCCCTGGGAAGTCGACGGCACCACTCACGTGCTCAACATGATCGACACCCCCGGCCATGTCGACTTCACCTATGAGGTGTCGCGGTCCCTGGCCGCCTGCGAAGGCGCCATCCTGCTGGTGGATGCCGCCCAGGGCATCGAGGCTCAGACGCTGGCAAACCTGTACCTGGCCTTGGATGCCGATCTGCACATCATTCCGGTGTTGAACAAGATCGACCTGCCCAGCGCCCAGCCGGACAAATATGCCGCCGAGATCGCCCATCTGATCGGCTGTGATCCCGAGGATGTGTTTCGGGTCTCGGCCAAGACCGGTGATGGTGTGACCGAACTTCTCAACCAGGTCGTCGCCACCGTCCCGGCCCCGGTGGGGGATGCCTCGGCGCCACCGCGGGCATTGATCTTCGACTCCGTCTATGACAGCTACCGCGGCGTGGTGACCTACGTGCGGGTCGTCGATGGTGAACTCAGCCACCGCGAGCGGGTGCTCATGATGTCCACCGCAGCCACCCACGAAACTCTCGAAGTCGGCGTCATCTCTCCGGAGCCGATCAAGGCGGCCGCCTTAGGAGTGGGAGAGGTCGGTTACCTCATCACCGGGGTGAAGGAGGTCCGGCAGTCTCGGGTGGGCGATACCGTGACCGCCGCTGCGAAACCGGCGACCAAGGAATTGGCCGGCTACCGTCCGCCGAATCCGATGGTCTACGCCGGGCTGTATCCGATCGACGGCGCAGACTTCCCCGAACTGCGCGAAGCCTTGGACAAGTTGCAACTCAACGACGCCGCGCTGACCTACGAACCAGAGACCTCCGGGGCCTTGGGGTTCGGTTTTCGCATCGGCTTCCTCGGCCTGCTGCATATGGAAATCGTGCGCGAGCGGCTGGAACGGGAGTTCAATCTGGACCTGATCTCCACCGCGCCCAATGTGGTCTATCGGGTGGTGATGGAGGACGGTACCGAACACACCGTCACCAATCCCAGCGAGTATCCCGAGGGCAAGATCGCCGAGGTTCACGAGCCGATGGTTCGTGCCACCATCCTGGCGCCTTCGGAGTACATCGGCACCATCATGGAGCTGTGCCAGACCCGGCGCGGTGAGCAGACCGGCATGGATTACCTCAGCGAGGATCGCGTCGAGATCCGCTATCTGCTGCCGCTGGCCGAGATCGTGTTCGACTTCTTCGACGCGCTGAAATCCCGCACCAAGGGCTACGCCTCACTGGACTACGACGAAGCCGGCGATCAGGTCTCCAAACTGGTGAAGGTCGACATCCTGCTGCACGGCGAACCGGTGGATGCTTTCAGCGCCATCGTGCATACCGATGCTGCTTACAACTACGGCGTGGCCATGGCCCGAAAACTGAAGGAACTCATTCCCCGCCAGCAGTTCGAGGTGCCCATCCAGGCCGCGATCGGCGCTCGCGTCATCGCCAGGGAGACGATCCGCGCCATGCGCAAGGATGTGCTGGCCAAGTGCTACGGCGGCGACATCACCCGAAAGCGCAAGTTGCTGGAGAAGCAGAAGGAGGGCAAGAAGCGCATGAAGACCATCGGACGCGTCGACGTCCCCCAAGAGGCCTTCGTCGCCGCGCTGTCTACCGGCGAAACCGGCGACAAGAAGAAGTAGCCCCACGTCTGCCCCCTGAGTTCGTCGAAGGGCGAACTCGACTGGTCCGTTCCCTGAGCCTGTCGAAGGGCACACACTGCCCTCACTCATACCGCCTAAGCTCACTGCATGCCCTCAGCGCCACCCGACGGTGATCCCGCCCCCGCCGACGGTCGCCTGCCCGAGACCGCGTTAGCCGGGTTGGGGGAGCGTGGCTTCAGCATCTATGTGCACATTCCCTACTGCACGTCCCGCTGCGGCTATTGCGACTTCAACACCTACACCGCCGCTGAACTCGGTGCGATTCCGGGCACCAGCCAGGACGCCTACGTCAATGCCGCTATCGCCGAACTCGAGTTGGCCCAGCGAGTGCTCGGGTCTGCGCCGAAGGTGCAATCGGTGTTCTTCGGCGGCGGCACCCCCACTGCGCTGCCGGCGCCACGGCTGGCCGGCCTGCTCGGCGCCATCGCCGACCGTTTCGACCTCGCTGCGGATGCCGAGATCACCACTGAAGCCAACCCCGAATCGGTCGACGCCGACTATCTGCACACCCTGGCGGAGGCCGGCTTCACCCGGCTGAGCCTGGGAATGCAATCGGCCAGCGAACCGGTCTTGGCAGTGTTGGAGCGCCGCCATACCCCCGGACGAGTCGCCGAGGTCGTTGCTGCAGCCCGGCAGGCCGGCTTCGGTTCGATCAGCCTGGATCTCATCTATGGCACGCCCACCGAGACCGAAGCCGACTGGCAGGCCAGCCTGGATCAGGCGTTGTCCTTGCAGCCGGAGCACGTGAGTGCCTATTCCCTGATCGTCGAAGCCGGCACCCGGCTGGCCGCCCGGGTGTCGCGCGGCGAACTGCCCGACATCGACGATGACCTCCACGCAGACCGCTACCAGGTCGCCGACGCGCTGCTTTCGGCCCACGGCTATCGCAACTATGAAGTGAGTAACTGGGCCAAGCCGGGCGACGAGTGCCGACACAACCTGGCCTATTGGCGTGGCGATGATTGGTGGGGGATCGGGGCTGGTGCGCACTCTCATATTGGGGGCGTGCGCTGGTGGAATCGGCGGCATCCCCGCGATTACACCTCTCGGTTAGAGACCGGTCACAGTCCGGCGGAGGCCCGAGAGCTTCTTTCCGATGTTGAGCGGCACACTGAGAAGGTGATGTTGGAACTGCGGCTCGCCGAAGGGCTGGCTATCGAGGAGCTTTCAGCCGCCGAAATCCTGAGGGCTGAGCCATTCCTCGATCGTCGGATTCTGGAGCGGGCACACGGGCGTTTGCGGCTCACTGCGTCGGGACGTCTGCTTGCGGACGCGGTGATCCGCGACCTGCTCGCCTTCTAGATTCAGGCGCGATGGTGCGCTGTTGGAAGTCAACTGGTGAGGAATTGCTAAGCCGGTTGAGGCAATGACAACGATTCGATAACGCGAGTGTCCACCGTAACCGAGATGAGACAAACCCGTGCTCCAATGTCTGCACGTCTTTTCATGCCCATCCTGGCGGGCAGTCAGACGCATACGTTTACAGGAGGAAATGTGAACAAGGCTATGTTCAAGGTGGCCGGTGTCGCGGTGGTCGCGGCATCCCTGGCCCTTACCGGTTGCGGTTCCCGCGCCGACAACACTGGTGGCACGTCTGGCGCAAAGGTCGCGAAGATTGGAGTCATGTCGCCGACGTCCGGTGATCTTTCGGCTCTCGGCCTGGGCATCCGTAACTCGGTCGACCTGGCGGTGAAGCAGGCCAACGAGTCCAACGCGATTCCTGGTTGGACCCTGGAAGTCATGGCGGTGGACGATCAGGCGACTCCCGACGTCGGCAAGAATGCGGCCACGAAACTCGCCTCTGACGATCAGGTCGTCGGTGTCGTCGGTCCGCTGAACTCCTCGGTTGGCCAGAGCGTCATTCCCGTCCTGGCTGCTGCTTCGATCGTTGAGGTTTCCCCGGCCAACACCAACCCGAGCCTGACTCAGGGTGAGGATCTGGCGAACCCCAAGCGTCCCTACGCCAACTACTTCCGTACCTGCACCACGGATGCGGTTCAGGGTCCGTTTGCGGCTCAGTACCTGTTGGAGTCCGGCATCAAGACGGTCGCCACCATCCACGACAAGAAGGCCTACGGCCAAGGCTTGGTGGAGAACTTCACGTCGGCCTTCGAAAAGGGCGGTGGCACCGTCGTCGCGGCGGAGACCATCAACCCCGATGACAAGGACTTCTCTGCGGTCATCTCCAAGGTGAAGGCCGCCAAGCCCAAGGCTGTCTACTACGGTGGCGAGTACCCGCAGGCGGGTCCGCTGTCCAAGCAGATGAAGGCGGCCGGACTGGACGTCCCGCTGATGGGCGGCGACGGCATCTTCGATCCGAAGTTCATCGAACTCGGTGGTTCCAACGGCGATCTGGCCACCTCGGTGGGTGCACCGGTGGACACGCTGGCGTCGGCCAAGGCGTTCGTTGACGCCTACAACGCTGCCGGCTACGCGGATCCGTACGCTGCCTACGGCGCGTACTCCTACGATGCGGCGAATGCCATCATCGACGCCCTCAAGGTGAGCCTGGCCAACGCGACCGATGCCAAGTCGGCCCGCCAGGCGACGATCGATGCCGTGGGCGCGGTCAAGTTCGACGGTGCAACCGGACCGGTCGCTTTCGACCAATACGGTGACGCAGTTGCTCGAGTCCTGACTGTCTACAAGGTCACCGACGGCGCGTGGGCGGCGGAGAAGACCGGCGAGCTGAAGTGATTTCATGATCCGTCGGTGCCCGCCCTCGCGGTGGGCACCGACGGATCCGCTCGCGTAAAGAAAGCACTCGACGTGGAACTGTTCTTTCAACAGTTGATCAATGGCTTGTCCCTCGGGGCCTTGTACGCCTTGATCGCTGTGGGGTACACCGTGGTGTACGGCATCGTTCAACTCATCAACTTCGCCCATGGCGAGATCTTCATGATCGGAGCCTTCGGGTCCTTCGCCACCTGGGTCATCGTGGGAAAACCCACGGACTGGGGTCTGGGCATGACGCTCGGGGTGCTCCTCCCGGTCATGTTGCTCGGAGGCATCGCCGCTTCAGTCACGGTGGCCGTCATGATGGAGAGATTCGCCTACCGTCCGTTGCGCGGCGCGCCGCGGCTGGCTCCGTTGATCTCCGCCATCGGTGTGTCGGTCTTCCTTCAGGAGGCCGTGCGCCTCTTCTTCGGCTGGATTCCCGGCATGCCGGACGCCAAGAGCGCGATTCCCTACCCGACACTCACCGGAGTGAGCGATGGCTCGATTCAGATCGGTGGGGTGACGGTGCAGGCCTCCGCCATCTTCACCTTGGTCGCCTTGGCGGTGTGCACCGTGTTCCTGTGGTACTTCGTCAACCGCACTAAGACCGGTCGGGCCATGATCGCCACGTCGCAGGATCCTGATACTGCCCGCTTGATGGGCATCAATGTGGACCGCGTCATCGTTGCTGCCTTCGCCGTCGGCGCCGCTCTGGCCGCCGTGGCGGGCGTGGCCCACGGTCTGCGTTACGGCAATATCGACTTCCGCATGGGCTTCCTCGCGGGATTGAAAGCATTCACCGCCGCCGTATTGGGCGGCATCGGCAACATCTACGGCGCTGTCGTGGGTGGTCTGGTTCTCGGCGTCACCGAGGCGCTGGCCAGCAACTATCTGGGCACGACCGCCTGGAAGGATGTGTGGGCCTTCATTCTGCTGATCCTGGTGCTGGTGTTCAGACCGCAAGGCCTGCTGGGTTCGAAGGCGGTGGACCGCGCATGAACGCCATCATTCCTAGTGAGCACAAGATTCGTTTCCGCTTCGTGGGGCGGGGTACCGGTATCACCGCAGCGGTGTTGATGATTGCTTCGATCATGCTGCCCTGGGCATACACCGGTGCGGCCTTGGACGATGTGAGCTACTGGGCGTCGCCGTCGCCGCTGCAGATCTATTTCGCGATTCTGGCCGGTCTGCTACTCGTGCTGCTGGCCGTGCCGTTGGTCGGCAAGGAACGCCTCGGCAAGTACGCCAAGCTCGTGGCCTGGAACAGTGCGGCCAAAGTCGCCGCAGTCACCTCGACCGTCATGGCGGCAGTGGCGTTGATCAGCATCGCGCTGGAACTCGGTGGGCTGATCAACGTGATGATCGGCGCCTGGCTCGCGCTCGGCGGGGCAGTGCTGTCGATCATCGCTACGCGTTATCTGCCGGATTCGCCGGAGCCGCGTTTGGAAGATGTGGCAAGTCCGCGCTGGCTGCAGATCCTCGCGGTCGCTGTGATTATGGCTGCAGGTCTCTTCGCGGCAGCCACCGCCCTGGGTTACGACGACGCCGGCTCGTTCCTGACCTTCGCGGCGTTCCTGGCAGGCGTCATCCTGGTGCTGAAATCCTTCGGGTTCTTCGACTGGCTCAGCATCGCCGGGGCTGCGAACAACCGAGTGCTGGTGCTGTCAGCGTTCGCGGTGGCCTTCGCCTTCCCCTTCACCCAGAACGGGTCGGATGCGAACATGTCCATCGCCTCGCAAGTGCTCATCTTCGCTGCGACCGCGCTGGGCCTGAACATTGTGGTGGGCCTGGTCGGCCTGCTCGACCTGGGCTACATCGCCTTCCTAGGGGCGGGCGCTTTCACCGCCGCGATCCTGTCGGAGTCGGCCTACTCGACGGTGAACTGGCATCCGCCCTTCATCGTCACCGTGCTGATCTCGGGAACCGTGGCAGCCACTTTGGGCTTGATTATTGGTGCCCCAACATTGCGGGTTTCGGGTGATTATCTGGCTATCGTGACGCTGGCCTTCGGCGAGATCTTCCGCATCACCATGATCAACCTGGACGGCAATGACGGTCCCAACCTCACCCATGGCTCGAACGGCATCCCGGCGATCCCGGACCTGAATTTCCTCGGCTTCGATTTCGGTGTCAGTCACGTGATCCTGGGAGTCGACATCGGCCGATTCGCCAACTACTACTGGCTGATGCTGATCCTGTTGGCGATCATCATCGTGGTGTTCACCAACCTGAACCACTCCCGCATCGGGCGCGGCTGGGTGGCCATCCGTGAAGATGAGTTAGCCGCCGAGGCGATGGGCGTGAACACCTTCCTGTTGAAGCTGTTGGCCTTCGCCGGTGGTGCCTTCCTGGCCGGTCTCGCCGGTGCGGTGAAAGCCCATCACGACGTGTCGGTGACTCCGGATCAATACATCTTCCTGGAATCAGCCTTCCTGCTTTCCGCAGTGGTTCTCGGCGGCATGGGCACGGTGCTCGGCGTCCTGATCGGCGCGACGATCCTGAAGCTGTTGCCCGAGAAGCTGCGCTTCTTCTCCGACTATCGCCTGCTGGCTTTCGGATTACTGATGGTGATCATGATGCGCTTCCGTCCCGAAGGCATCATCGCCGACAGGCGGCGCGCTCTGGAGTTCCACGACAAGAATGAGGAACTCGCCGAGGAGGTCGAGGAGGAGCTCATCACTCACCACGCCCACCTGAATCCGGATCCGAAGGGATTTGAGCTATGAGTAGCGACGCGGTGAACCCCGCAGCAGTCGCCCAGCTCCCTGCCAGCGGTGTACCGATCCTTGACGCACGCAGTGTGACGATGCAGTTCGGTGGCCTGCGCGCGGTGAACGACGTGAGCCTCCAGGTGCACACCGGGGAGATCGTCGGCCTGATCGGCCCCAACGGGGCCGGCAAGACGACCTTCTTCAATTGCCTCACCGGGCTGTACAAACCCACCAGTGGGAGCGTGCAGTTCGTCGGTGACCAGCTGCCGCCCAAGCCGCGGTTGGCGGTGCGGGCCGGCATGGCGCGCACCTTCCAGAACATCCGGCTGTTCCACAACATGACGGCCATCGAGAACGTCATGGTCGGGATGTACGTCCGTACCCAGACCAATGCGCTGGACGCGGTGTTCCGGCTGCCCCGTCATCGGCGCGAGGAACGAGAGTCACTGGAACGGGCACGCGAACTGCTCGCCTTCGTCGGTCTGACCGGCTCTGGTGATCAGCTGTCGCGAAATCTGCCTTACGGCGATCAGCGCCGGCTGGAAATCGCCCGCGCACTGGCCACCGAACCGAAGCTGTTGTTGTTGGACGAGCCGACGGCAGGCATGAACCCGCAGGAGACTCGGCAGGCCGAGGAGCTGATCTTCAAGATCCGCGACCTCGGACTAGCGGTTCTGGTGATCGAGCATGACATGCGGTTCATCTTCAATCTGTGCGACCGGGTGGTCTGCCTGGTGCGCGGTGAGGTTCTCGTCGAGGGTCCACCCGCTGTGGTGCAGAACGATCCGCGAGTGATCGAGGCCTACATCGGCATGCCGGCAGACAGCAGTTCTGACGATTCCGGGCAGACCCCTTCGGTGGGAGGCGACGACAATGCTTGAGGTCAAGAATCTGGAAGTCGCCTACGGACGGGTGAACGCCGTCAAAGGCATCAGCTTCACCGTTGACAAGGGTCAGATCGTCAGCCTGCTCGGAGCCAACGGAGCCGGTAAGTCCACCACCTTGCGCACCATCTCCGGACTCCTGAAGCCGATAGCCGGCGAGATCTGGTTCGAGGGCGAACGCATCGATGGCATCGGCGCCCACAAGATCGTGGAACGCGGCATCGCGCAGTCCCCCGAGGGGCGGCGGCTGTTCCGCAACATGTCGGTGGAGGACAACCTCAAACTCGGCGCCTTCTCCCGCAAGGACCTTTCCGGGGTGAAATCCGACATGGAACGGGTCTACGACCTGTTCCCGGTGTTGAGCGAGCGTCGCACGGAGGCAGCGGGCCTGTTCTCCGGCGGTGAGCAGCAGATGCTGGCCATCGGACGGGCCATGATGAGCCGTCCCAAGCTGCTGATGCTCGACGAACCGTCCATGGGCCTGAGCCCGATCATGACCCAGACCATCATGGACACCATCCGCGGGCTTCAGTCCGAAGGTGTGACGATCCTGTTGGTGGAGCAGAACGCCCAAGCCGCGCTCAGCCTGGCCCACAAGGGCTACGTGCTTGAGGTCGGCCAGATCATGTTCTCCGACACCGGTGCTGCCCTTCTCGGTGATGACCGGGTCCGCCGGGCCTACCTCGGAGCCGACTAGGGTCAGTCTGATCGCTGGCAGAGTCGAGCGACGCGCTGTGGCCGATTGGCCCCGTTGGCTGAGCTTGTCGAAGCCTGTGCCGGTGCGCGTCGCTGATCCCTTGTTCATCGGATGCCGCCTAGCCTGACGGGGTGCGTTATTCCGATGATGTGCTCGCGCCGGGCTGGCGGACGGCCGGAAAGCCGTCCAGCGTCCCGCTGGAGGTGAGCCGCGGGCTGGTGGTGGAGGACCCAACCTCCGGATTCTGCGGTGCGGTGGTGCGCTGGGAGAACGGCCTGGTCGTGTTGGAGGACCGCAAGGGGACTCGACGCAGCTTTCCGTTCGGACCGGGGTTCTGGGTGGACGGCAAGCCGGTCGATTTACGCCCACCGAAATTGGCACCCCCCGCAGGGCCAACCCGCACTCGCTCCGGCTCCCGCAGTGGGCCGGCTGAGCCGGCCAAAGTGGCGCTGGCGTCGCGTATCTATGTCGAGGGCCGCCACGACGCCCAACTGGTGGAGAAGATCTGGGGCGACGACCTGCGCCACGTCGGCGTGGTGGTGGAACTCCTGGAGGGGGTGGACCACCTTCCTCAGATCATCGAGGAGTTCGCCCCCGAACCCGGACGCCGACTCGGCGTGCTGGTCGATCACCTGGTCGAGGGCAGCAAGGAGAGCCGGATCGTGTCCGAGGTGACCAGCGAGCACGTTCTGGTGACCGGCCATCGGTTCATCGACATCTGGGCTGCGGTGCGTCCCGAACGGGTGGGCTTGGCTCAATGGCCACAGATTCCCCGCAGCGTGGAATGGAAAGTGGGCATCAGCCACGCGCTGCGGCGTCCGGCGAACGACCAGGCCGACATTGCGGCCACCTGGGCGTGGATCCTGGGACGCGTCCGTGACTGGCGCGACCTCGACCCGGCTTTCCCGCGGGAGGTCGAGCGTCTGATCGACTTCGTCACCTAGGGCCGATTTCCGCCGCTACGAAGCCCAGTACTGAAGGGCGGACGCTGCCGCCATCGATCCGGGGCGTCGGTAGCCTGTAGGGAATTCTTCGGTCCGCAGCCCCAGGGAGCCCGTTGTGCAGACAGAGCAGGTTTCGGACCTCCTCAAGGACGTTGCAGAAACCCTGATCGTGCCGCGATTCGGAACCCTGACCAGCGGCGAGGTGCAGGAGAAAGGTCCGGGCGATCTGGTGACGATCGCCGACCGCGAGGCAGAGGCCGCGATCTCGAGCTGGTTGCACGAATCCGACCCGCGTGCCTTGGTGGTGGGGGAGGAGGGGGTCTTCGCCGACGCCCGCATCCTGGACTCGCTGCCGACCGCGGCCCATGCCTGGGTGATCGATCCGGTCGATGGCACCCGCAATTTCGCCAAGGGTCGTCCGGATTTCGCGGTGATGCTGGCCGAATTGCAGTTCGGTGAAACCGTCCGCGCCTGGATCTGGCAACCGATGTACCAGGATCTGTTCGTCGCCGAGAGATCTGCTGGGGTGACCCGGAACGGGGTCCAACTCGACCCGCCGTCGGTTCAGCGGGAGGTGCCGCTGGGGGCGACCTACCTGCCGGTGCCCGGTGAGGAGTCGGCCGCGGTGCGCGTGGTCCGCTCCTGGGGTTCCTGCGGAATCGACTATCCGAAGCTGATCACCGGCGAGGTGGACTTCCTCAGTTACCGTTCGATGTTCCCGTGGGATCATCTGCCCGGCGGATTGATGCTCACTGAACTCGGCGGACGCATCGCCACCGACGACGGCGCCGAATACCACGCGGGCACCATCGGACGCCGGCTCATGGCCGCCAACACTCCGGCGCTGTGGAGCCAGGCCAACCGAGCGCTCTTCGGAGAATGAGCTCAGCTACCCAGCAGCGGTAACTGCCGCTTCGGGGTGAGCCCCGCCTCGGCGAGTTGGGCATAGAGCAGGGGCAGTGCAGCGCGCACGGTCTCCTCGTCGAAGGCCCACTGAGCAGCCTCGTAGGCCGCCTCAGCCACCACACCACGAGCCACCAAGTCGGAGACCTCGGCGTAGAAGCCGGCGATGGCCGCACGCTGCTCGAAGGCTGCGATGCGGTCCATGGCTGAACCATGGCCGGGCACCAAAACGGTGTGCTCGCCCACCAACCCGAGCACGCCATCCAGCGCTGCGGGCCAGTCCTTGATATGGGAGTCGGTTCCGAAACTGGGTGGCCCCGCGCTTTCCAACAGATCCCCGGCGAAGATCAGGTCGGCATCGGGCACATAGGCCACGACGTCGCTGTCGGTGTGGCCAGGACCGAAGTGCAGCACTTCCACTCGCCTGCCACCGAGATCGATGACCCGGGCCAGGCTGAACAGCTGGTCGGGGGCGGCTAGCGCGGAGACCGCCAGTCCCAGCTCGGCGGCCGCCGCGGCCACGACCTCGCCGCTGCGTGCCTCGGGCAGGGTCTCGTGGCCGAAGCTGGTGATCCCGGCGAAACCGGCCAGTCCGAAGAAATGGTCGTAGTGGGCGTGGGTGACCACCACCGCGGTGAGCGGAACTCCCGCCGCGACTTCGGCCGCAGCTCGAACTTCGGCACCCTGAGCCGGGCTGGACCCGGTGTCGATCACCACCGCGCCGCTTTCTCCGACGATCAGGCCGATATTGACCGAAGCCGGCTCGGCGACGGCCACGAATACTCCCGGAGCGACAGGCTGGAAAGGGCCCACACTGAACTGCGTCATGCCGCTCAGCCTAACCTGGCCCAGCTGGGTTAGACTGGCACTCAGCTATCGAGAGTGCCAGCATCGAAGGAGGGACCAGCCATGCTCGACGATCGCAAGCTGACCATCCTTCGGGCCATCGTGACCGACTACGTCTCCATGCAGGAGCCGGTCGGATCGCGTGCCTTGGTCGAGCGTCATGATCTGGATGTCTCGCCGGCCACGGTCCGCAACGACATGGCGGTCCTGGAAGAAGAGGGCTACATCACTCAGCCCCACACTAGTGCCGGACGGATCCCCACTGACAAGGGGTATCGCCTCTTCGTGGATCGGCTCGGCACCGTCAAGCCACTGTCGCAGGCCGAGCGTCGAGCCATCCAGACCTTCATGGAGGATGCCGTCGACATCGACGATCTGGTTTCGCGCACCGTGCGGGCACTGTCCCGGCTCACTCACCAGGTGGCCATCGTGCAGTATCCGGTGCTCACCGGTACGACCCTGCGCCACGTCGAGTTGGTGCACCTGGGGCCTGGCCGAGGATTGCTGATTCTGGTCAACTCCTCCGGGCAGGTGGATCAGCACCCGGTGGAGCTGGGGACGGCCGACGAAACCCTCATCGCTGATCTTCGAGGCCGATTGAATGCCGCTCTGGTCGATCTCGGTCCGCAGCAGGTCTGCCGCCGTGTCGATCAGTTGCTCGAGGAAGTTCCCGCACCCCTGACCCCGCTGGCGTCGGCCGTGTGCGGCGTGATCAAGGAATTGCAGGCCGCGACACCGTCCACGCGGGTGGTGGTCGGCGGAGTACCGAACCTGACTCGCTTCTCCGACCAGTACGAGACGGCCGTGCGCCCGGTGCTGGAAGCCCTGGAGGAACAAGTCGTGCTGTTGAAGCTGTTGGGTGAGGTGGCATCCGCCGGTGAGGTGAATGTTCGGATCGGGCAGGAGAACTCCTACGAGCCGCTGCGTACGACCTCTGTGGTTGCCAGCGGGTACGGTGTCCATCCGGAACTTCAGGCCAATCTGGGAGTGGTCGGTCCAACGCGCATGGACTACCCCTCGACGATGGCCGCCGTGCGGGCGGTTGCCCGTTACATCAGCCGCTACCTAGCTGAAGGATGATGCGTGAGCGCTGACTATTACGACGTGCTGGGAGTGTCCCGGGACGCCACACCTGAGGAGATCAAGAAGGCCTACCGCAAGTTGGCCATGAAGTATCACCCGGATGTGGCCGACGCTCCCGATGCCGCCGAGAAGTTCAAGGAGATCGGCGAGGCCTACGAGGTGTTGCACGATCCCAACAAGCGGGCCATGTATGACCGCGGCGGAAACCCGATGGGCGGTGGCGGTGGTTTCCCCGGCGGCTCCTACGGGTTCAGCAGCGGCGGATTCGACTTCACCAACCTGGTGGACGCCATGTTCGGCGCTCAAGCTCCCCGGGGCCCCAAGTCGCGGGTGCAGCCGGGGCGCGATTCGCTGGTTCGGGTGAATCTGACGCTGGCTGAGGCCGCCTTCGGCATCACCAAGGAGGTCAAGGTCGATACCGCCGTGATATGCCCGAAGTGCTCGGGTAGTGGCGCCCAGGCAGGCAGTGAGCCGGTCACGTGCGGTACCTGTCATGGTGCCGGCGAGGTGGTGGCGGTCCAGCGCTCCTTCCTGGGCGAGATCCGTACCAGCCAGCCGTGCCCGACCTGCCGCGGCTACGGGACCGTGATTCCCGAGCCGTGCGGGGAGTGTTCCGGCGAGGGTCGCGTGCGTACCCACCGCACCATCAACGTGAAGATTCCTGCCGGTGTCGATACCGGCAACCGGGTGCAACTGGCGCACCAGGGTGAGGTGGGCCCCGGCGGTGGCCCGGCCGGTGATCTGTACGTTGAACTGAAGGTCGCCCAGCACGAGGTCTTCCAACGCAACGGCGATGACCTGGAGATGATGGTCCACGTGCCGATGACCGCTGCCGCGCTGGGCACTGTGGTGAACCTGGCTACGTTGGAAGCCGAGCGTGACGACCAGGATCTCGAAGCCGCTGAGGTGGAGGTGCAGATCCCGGCCGGGACGCAGTCCCACGCCCGCATCGCGGTAGCCGGACGCGGCGTACCGCGGCTGCGTGGTGGTGGCCGCGGCAATCTGGGAATCACCTTCGTCGTCGACACCCCGACCAAGCTCGACGCCGCCCAGCGCGATCTGCTGGAGCAGTTCGCCGCAGCCCGCAACGAGACGGCGCCCAAAGTGTCGATCGCCAAACAGGGCAAAGGCATGTTCGGTTGGCTCAAAGAGGCGTTCTCGTGACCGAGCCGCTGTTCCTCGCGCCGCTGGATGCGCCTGAGTTGGGTGGCGAAGTCACCTTGACCGGCCACGAGGGCCATCACGCTGCCGAGGTGCGACGCATCAAGGTCGGCGAGGTGATCTGGGTCAGCGACGGTGCCGGCACCGCAGTGCGCGGCCCGGTGGTGCGTGCCGACAAAGGCAGCATCACCATCACCATTGACGACGTGGTTCATGCGCCAGAACGAGACGTCCGCTACGTCGCGGTGCAGGCGCTTCCCAAAGGCGACCGCGCCGAGCTCGCTGTGGAAGTCCTCACCGAGCTGGGCATCGACGAGATCGTGCCATGGCAAGCCACCCGCTCGGTGGTGCGCTGGGCACCGGAACGAGTCGAGCGCGGCCTGACCCGCTGGCGCACTGCTGCCCGCGAAGCGGCCAAGCAGTCGCGGCGATTTCGGGTGCCGACGGTTTCGGTGCCGATGACCACTGCCGAGCTGGCCCTGCGCATCGAGCAGACCGCCTTGACGGTGGTGCTGCATGAATCCGCCGAAACCCCGCTGGCCGAGCTGAGCATTCCCGACGCTGGCGAGATCATGTTCATCGTCGGACCCGAAGGTGGCCTTACCGAGGAGGAGATCGCCACGTTCACCACTGCTGGTGGACGCACCGCGCTGATTTCCGATGCGGTGTTGCGAACCTCGACCGCAGGTGTGGTGGCGCTGGCCCAACTGCAGGCCTTGGCCGCCCGTGGCTGAGTTCGGCTTCAGCCAGGGCACCGTCCTGGAGAACGGCCTGGGGCGCACCGGAGTGATCCACACGCCGCACGGTGACATCCAGACTCCGGCATTCGTGGCGGTCGGCACCAAAGCCACGGTCAAGGCGGTGCTTCCCGAAGCTGTTGCGCAACTCGGCGCCCAGGCTGTGCTCGCCAATGCCTACCATCTCTACCTGCAGCCCGGCGCTGACATCGTCGATGCTGCCGGGGGTCTGGGCGCATTCATGAACTGGCCCGGCCCCACCTACACCGATTCCGGGGGCTTCCAGGTGATGAGCCTGGGGGTGGGCTTCAAGAAGGTGCTGGCCATGGACACCGCCGGCTTGGCCGATGATGCGGTGATCGCGCCCGGCAAGAATCGACTGGCCCATGTCGACGATGAGGGTGTCACCTTCACTTCACATCTCAACGGCGATCGGCATCGGTTCACCCCCGAGGTGTCGATGCAGATTCAGCACCAACTCGGTGCCGACATCATGTTCGCCTTCGACGAATGCACCACCTTGATGAACACCCGCAGCTATCAGGAGGACTCGGTGCAGCGCACCCATGCCTGGGCCGGACGGTGTCTGGCTGAGCATGCCCGGTTGACCGCCGAACGGGTCGGCAAGCCGTACCAGGCGCTGTTCGGAGTCGTGCAGGGCGCTCAGTACGAAGATCTGCGTCGCCAAGCCGCCCGCGAGTTGGCCGAGTTGGTCGTCGACGGCTACGGCTTCGACGGATTCGGTATCGGAGGCGCGCTGGAGAAGGAGAATCTGGGCACCATCGTCGGCTGGGTCGCCTCCGAACTCCCCGACGACAAGCCTCGACACCTGCTGGGCATTTCCGAGCCGGACGACTTCTTCGCCGCCATCGAGGCCGGCGCCGACACCTTCGACTGTGTGATGCCCTCCCGAGTGGCGCGCAACGCGGCCATCTATACCGCCGACGGTCGCTACAACGTCAACACCTCCGCCCACCGGCGCAGCTTCACGCCATTGGAGGAGGACTGTGACTGCTACACCTGCGCCAACTACAGCCGGGCCTATCTGCACCATCTGTTCAAGGCCAAGGAGATGCTCGCCTCAACTCTGGCGACGATTCACAACGAGCGGTTCACGGTTCGGTTGGTCGACACCATTCGCGCCAGCATCCACCAGGGGCGTTTCGAGGAGTTCCGTGCCGAGTATCTGGGGCGCTTCTACGCCAAGGATCGGCTCGGTCAGGACTAGCCCACGCGCTCAGGACGCTGCGCCCTCGACCTCGCGCTGGTTGGACGTACGCAGACCTTCTCGACGCTTCACCCAGCCGATCACCCGATAGGTGATCGGCAACATCACGACTTCGACACTGACCTTGTACACCCAGCCGACCACGATGTAGTTGATCAATGTCGGCCAGGGGATCGAATCGCCGCCCAGCACATTGCCCAGTGGACCGAAGGCGATCAGGCAGAACACCATGGTGTCTGCGAACTCACCAACCAAGGTGGAGCCGATCAAACGCACCCACAGCCGTTTCTCACCCCAGCGCTGCTTGATTCGCACCAACACCAAGGCGTTGAGTAACTGGCCGGCTAGATAGCCCAACAGGCTGGCCACCACGATGCGTGGCACGAATCCCAGAACGGCGTGCCAGGCGTCCTGGTTGGGCCAGTCGGCGGCAGGTGGGGCGGCGTCCACGATCAAGAAGGTCAGCGACATGATCGCGGCCAGCACGAAGCCGGTGATGATGGCGCGGTTGGCCCTCTTCAGGCCGTAGACCTCGGCAAGGATGTCGCCGAGGATGTAGGTCAGTGGAAACAGGATCGCGCCGCCGTCGGTGATGATCGGCAGCAGTTGTACGCCGCCGATGTTCGCCTGCGGACCGAAAGCGATCAGCTTGGTTGCACCGATGTTGGAGATCAGCAGCAGGGCGACGAAGGTCGCCAGCACCAGGTCATAGCTGGAGCGCGATGGCGGCTTTTCGAGCGTTGCTGAGGCTTCGGACACAAGAGCGAATCTTAGACCGCTGCTGCGTGGATAGCCCGCGAGGTCCGGATTCCTTCGGGAGCTTTTCGACGCGGATCAGACGCGCTGAACGAACCCGCCTCCGGTGTGCCCACGAAGGCGAAACCCGTGGCAGGCTAGGTATATGAGCGAGTACGAGATGGAAGGCGTGCCGGAGGAATCCGAGCAACTTGATCAGATGCAGCCCGACCAGACTCTGGTCGATCGGGGCGTGGACGATGTGCTCGACGAAGGCTATGTCGCCCCGGATCACTGGTCGCCGGCCCAGGGCTTTGGCAACACCGCCGCCGAGATGCACTCGGGTGAATCCTTGGATATGCGAATCGCTCAGGAGGAACGTCCGCCGGTCGTCATCGAAGGGCCCTGGAACCCTGATCCCGGCGAGCAACGTGAAGTCGGCAAACTGCGCGCTGGCCGCCTCGTGGACGCCAACTATGGCGTGCCGGGCAAAGATACCGAGGCCGAGAGCATCGCCCACGAGGTCGGGATCGATGGCGGCGCGGCCGCCGCCGAGGAGGCTGCGGTTCACATCATTGACGTCAACGACGAATTCGACGATGACTGAAGAACGGACCCTCGACGACATTCTGTATCCGCCCCTGCAGCCGTACCGTCACGGTCGTCTCGACGTCGGCGACGGTCAGCAGCTGTACTGGGAGGAATGCGGCAACCCCGACGGCAAGCCGGCGGTGTTCATCCACGGCGGCCCCGGTGGTGGGCTCGTCCCCGACTACCGACGCTATTTCGATCCCGAGCGCTACCGCCTGGTGTTGTTCGACCAGCGCGGCTGCGGTAACAGCCTTCCCCACGCCAGTGAGCCGACCGCAGATCTGAGCGCCAACACCACCTGGCATTTGGTCGCAGATCTGGAGAAGATCCGCGTCGATCGCGGCGTCGACCGCTGGATGGTCTTCGGCGGATCGTGGGGGAGCACCCTCGCCTTGGCCTATGCCGAGACTCATCCCGATCGGGTCACCGAATTGGTGCTGCGAGGAATCTTCACGCTGCGTCGCAGCGAACTCGACTGGTACTACAACGGGGGAGCGGCCAACATTGTGCCCGAGTGGTGGCGCACCTTCGAGGCCCCCTTGCAGAGTTTCACCGGCGACCGTATCGCCCGGTACCACGAGTTGCTGTTCGACCCCGATCCAGCAGTACACCGCCCGGCCGGGTTGGCCTGGACCACCTGGGAGGCGGCTACCTCAGACCTGGAGTTCTCCGCTGAGCATGTCGAGGCATTCTCCGACCCTGAGTTCGCGGTTGCCTTCGCCCGCATCGAGAACCACTACTTCGTCAATGCGGGCTGGCTCGCTGAGGGTCAGTTGCTCGCCGATGCCCACCGGCTGGCGCACATTCCGGGCGTGATCGTGCAGGGTCGTTACGACCTGCCCTGCCCGGTGACGACGGCGGACGCCTTGCATCAGGCCTGGCCACAGGCCGACTACCGGGTTGTGCTCGCCGGGCATTCGATCTCAGAGCCGGCGATAGCGGCCGAACTAGTGGCCGCAACCGATCGTTACGCTGACCGCTGAGGGCCGCTCAGCCCTTGATGGTGCCGTATTCGACGCCTTTGACACATTGAGTTGCGCCGGGCGCCACCTTTGCGGTGATGGTGAAGGTGGCTGTCTTTCCCGGCTTGAGATCCTGAATCACGCTGAAGCCACGTCCCATGACATCGCCGGTGGCGTTGGTCCAACTGACCGTGACGAGGAAGTCGGCAGTGTCAGCGAGGCTCGAGGTCAGCGTGCCGTCGATGCTCTGCTTGCCTGCCTCGGTCTGGCAATCGCCCATGACCAGATCCTTGATATCGCCCTGGGAGTCCTTCACCGAGGGTGGCGTCGGGAGGTACGTCGGCGAGACGCGGCTGGGATCGACCTGAGGCGCTTGGCTGGCGGCAGGGTTGGATCCAGACGTGCAGCCGGTGAGGGTGATACCCAGCGCGAGGGCAGTGAGCGCAGTGGCGATACGGATGTTCATGATCTCCTTAGTCATGGTCAGTGTTACCGAGAGTGGCGATGTGATCAGTCGTTGCGGCGGCGACGACGTGCTGCGAAGACCAACACCATGCCGGCCAGGAGTATCGCGCCGCCCAGCATCAGGCTACGACTCACCTCGGCGCCGGTGTAGGCCAACTGGGTGTTCTTGGCGACTGCGAGGCGCACTGTGCTTCGCGCTGAGACCGTCGAGCATCCCGCAGCAGGGCAGAATCCCGTCGAGGCGATGGCTGTGTTGACCAGCTTGCCCTTGGCTGCGTCCTGGGCCGTCACCGTATACGGCGATCCGGTGCACACCGTCGACTGGCCCGGCTGCAGAGTCTGGACCGGGCAGGACACTGACTTCAGCATCGGGTCCGACACGGTGATGTTGTTCAACGCGACATTACCGGTGTTGGTCACCAGGAAGGTGAAGACCACCGTCGAACTCACCTTCAGCGTGCCCTTGGCATTGGAGCTCTTGGTCAACGACAGCGCGGGGTGTTGATCGATCGGTGTTGTCACCGAGTCGCTGGCGAAGACCGGGTGCAACGGTAGGTCGGGGTCCGTGTTCGGTCCGAGCGCTGTTGCGTTGGCGGAGTTGGTCACCGCGCCGGCATTGACATCGGCTTGGCTCAGCGGGTAACTCCCTGTGCAGGAAAGCGTCTCACCGGGGGCCAGTGAACCGGCCGGGCACGACACATTGCTGATCTTGGGATCCTGAATCGCCACCGAGGTCATCGTGACGTTTCCGGTGTTGGTGACGGTGAAGGTGTAAGGCAGCAGGTCACCGGTATCGACACCGTTGTTGTCGACGTCGATGACCGCGCCGGCCTGCTTGACCAGGTCGAGGCCCGGGCCCGGAGCGATCGACACATCAGTGCCGTCGGCAGCCGTGACGGTGCCGCTATGGGGCGTATCGGCGGAAGCCTCAGCGTCGTTGTGCACACTCCCAGCGTCGACATCGGCCTGAGTCAAGGTGTAGCTGCCGGTGCACACGGTGGCCGAGGTTGGGGCCAGTTGAGTTTGCGGGCAACTGATCGAGCTGATCAGCGGATCGTTGATCACCAGATCTGTCAGCGTGACGTTGCCCGTGTTGGACACGGTGAAGGAGTAGTCCACGGTGTCTCCGGCGCGCACACCGCTTGCCGAACCGGTCTTCACCAGATCGATACCCGGGGTGGCCACGATGTTGGTGTTCACTGTGTTCGAGATGTCCGAGACAGGGTCCCCGGCCGGTGAGGTGCCGTCCGCGGTGGCGGTGTTGGTAACCGAGCCGTTGTCGATGTCGGCCTGAGTGAGGGTGTAGGTCCCGGTACAGGTTGTCGCGACTCCCGGTGCCACTGTGGTCTCAGCACAGGTGATGTCGTCGACGTGGGGATCATCGACGCCGATTCCAGTGACGGTCACATTGCCGGTGTTGGTGACTGTGAAGGTGTAGACGATGGTGTCACCAGCGTTGTTGCCGCTGGGTGCGCCAGCGCTCTTGTCGACACTCACTCCCGGATTCGACGGGATGTCAGTGGTGACCTGATTGGAGTCCTCGGCGATGTCCGTGCCCTGCGGCGAGGTGCCGTGGGCCGTCGCCGTGTTGAGTACCGCCCCGGAGTCCACCTCGGCCTGACTCAGCACGTGGGTGCCGGTGCAGGTCGTCTCAGCAGTGGGATCCAGAGTGTCGGCCAGGCAGCTCACCGTCGTGATCAACGGATCGGTGACGCTAATGCCGGTCAGGGTGACGTTGCCGGTGTTGGTGACGGTGAACGTGTAATCGATGGTCGCCCCGGCGATGTTGTCGCTGGGCCGCGATGCGGACTTCACGATGTTCAGGCCCGGTTCGGTGTCGATGGTGCTGGTGATGGGGTCGGAGTCGTCGGTGA
>SWCA01008567.1_pt1 | contig 86638 bp, 46 predicted proteins | sample 4692961 | NCBI WGS metagenome assembly SWCA01 (sample SAMN10267275, study PRJNA491770) | bioreactor metagenome | isolation source: DHS bioreactor inoculated with | place: Japan: off Shimokita Peninsula | reverse complement strand
GCATATTTTTTCCGTTCAACAGATTGGGATTCTGTTGTTAGTCCAAAATATTTTGAGTTTTGCAGTTGTGCCCCCTTTCTTTTTTTAAACCGGTTGACCTGAATGTTTCGGAGCAGGTTTCCTCCGGTTGTTTTTATTCCAACCTTACCTGAAAGCGTTTACCGAGCAGTTTTTCGTATTCCCCGCGTTTTATTTTGTGTTCTGAAAAGGAGGCCAGCAACCTTTTCCACAGATTAGCTAAGTGTCTTTCCCTGAAAAAAGTTGACTCTTTTACTCCGATTACCTGTACACTTTTCAATTGAAATTTACACACCAGAAAGGAGCGAGGTTAAAAATGTATTTTTCCAAATGACGGAGCAGAGAAAAACCTTTAATGAAGCTTGACCATCTCCCGAAAAATGGATTGATCAAGCTCTACAATCCAGTCATGTCAGGGGTTTAAAGATGTTTATATATGAGGAAAGCTGGTTTAAAAAGGTTATTTTTATTGTGCAAACAAAAGCAAATAATCTCTAAAAACCAGCTCATGTCAAAAGTATTAACAAAACAGGTACAGAACAAGATTAGTCGCTATTTTCTTAAGCTTGAGGGTCAATTAACAAAACCGGAAGCCCGATGTATCAGGGAAATGACCACTGGGATACTCAAGACAGGTACATTGTTGGTCAATAAGATAGCCACAGGCATTTGCGATACGATCTCGTTGAGCCAGACGACCAAGCGCTTTAGGAACCATTATAACAAGAAAGATTTTTTCATGAAGTTATTCCGGGGGCATATGAACAGCGTAAAAAGCAAAATCTGTCATGGGGACTACATCCTGTTCGATGGTTCTGATATCCGAAAGAAATATGCCAAGATGATGGATGGGCTGGACTATGTGAAAGATGGCGATAAAGGAACCATTGGCCTTGGCTATTGGCTGATGAATGTTGTCCACTTTAGCAAAGACCAGGAAATGACTCCCCTGTACAATAAGCTTTACAGTTTTGACCATGGCGCAAAAAGTGAAAACAAGGAGGTTCTTGAGTAAAAGAATGCTGTGAACTTGCGGGGATCAAGGCACCAACCATAGAATACAAATACAAGCGGAATCAGGTTATTGAATCAGTCCATCCGAAATACGAATTAATAACAGTTCATACAACCGGATGGTTACACCTATACGACCAATCCCCGCATCGAGCACCCGACTAGAAATGCCCGAAATAGGATCCCAGGGAATTAATGAGGCTTATTTCACCCATCGGCTCTCCTTGACCGAATCGTTTTAGGACAGTATTGCTTCAACATATTCAAACTTGACTGACTTTGACAAGCGTAGCAGGGCAATCTTATATTCAAGGGCTGTTTGTTTTGGTTTTTTTCGATGATACTCCAAAGTAGCCAACGATGATAAATTGGGGTAAAAACGTCAGCACATCGAATTGATGAAAGCAAAAAAATGACGAACCATTCAACAAGATTTAGCAACAATTTTATTGAAAAATCATTTTTTCGACATAGATATCCTGGAAATCAGATTCGCCTTCCAGGTTGATATGTTTAATTTTCAACAGAATTTCATCGAGAATTTCAGGTTTTGAGAACAGCAGCATTTTTGCCCCTAAAAGAGCCGTATTTCCCATTTTTTGAATCACTTCTACTTTACTTTCCAACATACCAGTTGCGACTACATTCTCGATAGTGAGGTAATTTCCGAAACCTCCGGCAATGTATATTTTTTCAATGTCGCCAATTTCGATAGAAAGCTTTGCAGTTAGTATTTTCAATCCGGCAGCAATGGCAGCCTTGGCCAACTGAAATTCATGAATGTCTTTTTGAGTGAGATATACCTTACCTTCAATTTGGATATGTGTTTCTCCTGAATTAATTTCTCCGAACATTCCAATTAAATCAAGTTTACGGAAAATGGCAATTGCATCGATTAAAGCGCTTCCACAGATCCCTTTAGGAACTGTATTTCCAATCACACTGCAATCAATTTTTCTGTCGATCAGGTTTAACGACGATATGGCCCCGGTTACAGCACGCATCCCCATAGAAATCGAGGCCCCTTCGAAAGCAGGACCGGCAGCAGTTGACGCACATACAATCTGATTTTTATTACCTACTACAATTTCCCCATTGGTGCCTAAATCAATCAGGGCGTTGTATTTCTCCTTTTGATGCAGGTTCGTGGCTACAATCCCGGCCAGGATATCGCTACCTATGAAACTTGCAATACAGGGAAGGAATTGTACTTTCTCCACTACATGAAACTTCCAACCCAACTCCTTTGGATAGTAAGTTTTCATTCCAATATCATCGCTATGGAAGGGATACATTGAAAGAGGTGAAACATCGCAATTGCTAAAAATTAATTGCATGACAGAATTTCCTACTAAAATTACCTTTTGTAATTCTACCTCATGCTTTTTTAACATCAATTCAATCAGGTTTCCAACAGACTTCCTGATTATCAGAGACATTTCACTTTCACGACCATCGAGGCAGGATTGAATTCTGGCAATCAGGTCAGCTCCGAATTTGACCTGTGGGTTTAGCATGGTTTCAACAGCCAAAACTTTTGCTGATGTCAAATCAATTAATTGAGCAACAACAGTCGTAGTGCCCAAGTCAATCGCAACTCCGAACCCTTTCTGCGGAATAAAATTAAATTCGCTTTCATCTGCAAGGATTAGATGATTAAACTGGTCAATATTTATGGTGATATTGCCGGTACATTTGCTTAAACAGGCCAATCGAAAATCATCGGAAAGCCCGATTTCTTTAATTTTTTTCTGATGGACTTCATTTGTATTTATTTCCCCATCCAGAAGTTTTATTTTACACTTTCCACACGTCCCCTTACCACCACATGGAAATTCAACTCCATATTCATGCAACACATCTATTAAAGGGGTCTGGTCATTTACTTTCAATACTTTTCCAAGAGGGTGTAAGCGGATTGTATATTTCCCCATCTTATTAAGCTTTGTTTTAATATTGCGAAAATGTTTTTACGAATGAACCGAAATTATTGCGTTCCCGACTTCCTTTTGAAGGTTTTCAAACTCATCAAAGTCTGATTCCTCGAAAATAATGACAATCTGGTTTTGCTCTTTTTCCAGACAAGGTTCAAATGAACAGCCGGATGGAGTAAAATTAAAAAGGTTCCACCCATTTTTGGTTCTGATATATCCCTTCCCCCGAATAATAAACTGGCTTGTATTAAAACAATGCGATAGCAGATCAGGATCAAAAATTGTATCCGGGGAAAATCTATAATTCACTTCCTTATAATGGCTATCAGTTAAATCCTTATTGACTTTTGAGAACCTCTCGTATTGGTTTATCCGCAATTCATCCGGAACATTAATATCTAACAAATTAGCCAATTGGGTATTATCCTGAACCAAATTAGCTGATTTTTCAGGAAACTGCTTAAAAAATATGGAAGTTAGCCGTTCCCGTTCCATTTTATCTTCCACCAGATCGGTTTTACTAAAAATCAGAATATCAGCTTTTGAAATTTGCGCCCGGCGAACCGGATTGAGTTGAAAGCGTGGACTTTCAATGCAGGTCATGTCAACTAAACAGATTACCGGCATTAGTTTAAGTTCGTAAATTAATGCTACAACTTCAGAAACGGTTTCGATACCACCAAGTCCACTGGGTTCGATAATAATCCGGGAATAATTTCCGGTTTGTACAATTTGGGATAGATTTTGAAAAAAATACCCCCTTGCGGAACAACAAATGCAACCTCCTGCTATCTCGTAAATCTTTCCGGTTTTTGATGAAGACCGAATTGTCTGACTGTCAATTGAAACTTTACCAAATTCATTGATCACTATGGCCCATTTTTCGTCATTTGATTTTTGGTTCAGAAGTTCTAAAATTGCAGTGGTTTTTCCACTCCCCAAAAAGCCAGATATAATATTTACGGGTATTTTATCCATGAAAAAACAATTACCATGCAACCGATTTCCAGGCAAATAATTTTATCGGATCACAATCCATATTCTGCCGGAGTAAATTTATCCTGTTTGATTAATGGGAGCATCATTTCAACGAAATCACTTTCATTGTCGGGAATACTTGAAAGTTCGTCGCGCATAATGGGAAGATAACTGATTTCCATCTCGGAAAGTCTCATTTTGCCCGACTGAATGGCTTCTTCAATAATATCGAGGGTGACGAGTGCCCCGTTTTTAGCATTTGCCACGTAAGAATCACCTTTAATGAGTTCTTTGGAAATTCGGATCACATTGTCGGGAGCAAGAATTAATGCCTGAGGATCGGTATAAATATCCGAAGAAACCAGCAATTGCTGTAATACATCGCGGTGCACTTTCCCCGCTTTCAATGCTTCGTTCATCAAACGGACATCGTATTCCAATTGTTCAAGATAAGCTGTGGGGGCCATTCCTGATAACAGCTTAATATTTTGAACCGATTCATTACTCCACAAGTCACATGAGGCAGAGGCTATATTTCCTATTGGACTAAGATGGGCACAGGCAGCCGTTTTTCCTTCCATCGAAATCGGAATGCCGGTAATTGCCTTAAGGAAATGGCCTTCGTATGCACAATCTTTGTCAGGGCCAACAGCTCCTTCTTCCATTGCGACAATTGAACGGACTACAGAAATAACCCGGACTACAGCTGCAAACACCTTCGGAATATACTTTTTTTCGGCCAGTACCATTGCTGTGTTGGCAAATCCACAAGCAGAATCTCCGGCTGCAATTTTACCATGCTTATTGGCAACATCAACAATTTTTTTCCACAAAAACTGCATATCCCTTACCCCCAGTACAGCCAGAGAGAATACCATTCCTTTTATGTCACACATCATTAACGCTTCGTCTGATACCTCTTTCCCGCCGGTACTTTCAATCGAAAGCAAATCGCCCCCTTCCATGCTACCACGTTCAAAAAGTTCGAACATAGGTTCCAGGTATTGTGAAGTGCGTTGTTTGGCAGGCCGCTCAAACTCGCGCAAGTCGTTCGGGGTAAGACGAATTTCTGAAGCCAGTCCATGTCTTTGATAATATTTTTCGCAGACCTCATTCATTATTTTTACAATCTCAATCCCGATTTGAGGAGTTTTGGTCATTTCAAGAAGTGTTTCCAATTCGAGAACAACACCTTTTGATCCAAGGTGCAACGCACGTTCCAATGCTCCCTCAGCTATCTCCCTGTAATGAGTGTAAACCTCGGTTAGTGTATTTTCATTGATACTCATTACCGGTAAGGTAAAATTCAGTTCTGCATAAACCTGGCCTCCCCCAATTTCCAGTCCCCTTCTCGTTTTCACAGGGTTTGGAGCAATCCCGAAGATGAGTTGCTCAGGATTGGTAATAATTATATCTTTATATTTCATTTAGTGTCAATTTATTATTGATGACACTCTTTTGTCTGGGTGAACAGCAAAAAAGTATTTAATATATCCCTATTTTAAAAGTAGTTGTTTTTTAAGAGGCTATTTTGCCCAAATATTCAACTACTCCCTGCGGATCGGGTGCATAAAAATCTGCACCTATTTTTTTGCAAAAATCATTATTTACGGGTGCCCCTCCAATAAAAACTTTAGCTTCCGGAACTTTCGCCTTGATATCGAAAACTATCTCTTCCATATTTACCATAGTAGTAGTAAGCAGGGCAGATAAGGCTACTACTGCACCCGGGTTGTTTTCGAGTGCTTCAAGATACCTTGAAGAAGGGACATCAACACCCAGATCGATTACAGTCCATCCGGCACCTTCCACCATCATGCCAACCAGGTTTTTACCAATATCGTGAAGGTCGCCTTTTACAGTGCCTATAATAAAAGTACCCTTAGCTTTAATTTCTCCGGAAGTAAAAAATGGTTTTAACTGAACCATTGCTGCTCCCATTGCCTTTGCAGACATGAGCATTTGAGGGACAAAAATCTTGTTTTCCGTGAATTTTTTTCCTACCCGGTCCATAGCCGGAACCAATGCGTTTTCCAGGATTTGTTGCGGACCAATTCCTGTTTCCAGGGCTTTGAATGTAAGTTCAAACGCACCATCGAATCCTTTTAACTGAGGAGGATAAGGTGATTTTTGATCAACTTTACCAAACTCAACCGCTTCCAGTAATTTTTCAAGTAATTCTTTCATCTGATATATTTTTTAAGATTAATAAACCCGTTAGATGCAAAAATAGCTGACCTATACCACGTTATCTACATCTAATTTTACTACTTTTGATGCTATATTCACATTTTATGACGGCTTTGTAAACTTATTACTACTGTGTCGGCGAAATTAGAACAAACAATTCTAAATCAGGATGAATCCTTTTATATTGGGATCTTTCAGGATACCCTGGAAAAAAGCACCTGGCATTATCATGACAATTATGAAATAAGTTTTATTACCGAAGGCTCGGGCAAACGGATTGTAGGGGATTCTATTGAGGAATTTCAACCGGGAGATTTGGTCTTTATTGGACGTAATCTGCCGCATGTCTGGATAGCTGATAAAGATTCACTTACCCCTTCTTCCCGTTCCCTTGAAATGGTATTCCTTCAGTTTACCGACCAGATTATAAACTCCGATTTAAAATTGCTTCCCGAATTCAAAAATATTGTGAGAGCTCTTGCATCGTCTGAGCGGGGAATACATATTGTTGGAAAAACGCTCAATGAGGCAAGCGAACTCATGCTTCAAATGCCTTATATGAAACCGTTTGATCGGATGCTTCATTTTTTTAAGATTCTTGATATTATTGGTAAGAGTGATTCATTAATACATCTGACAAGTAAAGAATACTTAAGCTCCCGGTTTACTACCGGTAACAGACGTATTGCCCTGATCCATGACTATTTAATGAAAAACTACCGGGATGAGGTTAACCTGAGTCGCCTGGCTTTGCTTGTGAATATGGCAGAGGGATCTTTATGCCGTTTTTTCAAATCGAATATGGGATTAACCATTTTTGAATATCTGAATAAGATAAAAGTTGAATTTGCCTGTAAATTGCTTATGGATCAGGATTTAAGTGTCACAGAAGTTTGTTTTAACAGCGGGTTCAACAATCTGAGCCATTTCAACAAACAATTTAAAAAGACAACCGGTGCAGCCCCTTCGGAATATCGACTAAGATTTAAAGGACTGAAATAAAAGCGCAAATTTTGAATTAATTTCATTGCTGGCCATTTTCTGAAATAAAGAAGAACGAATAAAAAAAGGCAATCAATCGTAAGAGATAATGTAAAAACTTCCCCTCCATATCGAATACACCGGATTGGTAACAACTTAAAATACAAGATGATCGATGTTACCCGTTTCAATGCGGAAAGCCAACAGCTGATAGTAGAAAGATATGCTAGGGAAATGCGAAGACTTTTACAGTTTAATCAATGAATGAAACAAGAGACATTGGTGTTTTCAGAATTTTTTGTTTATTCTTGCACCGGACTCAAGTTCATCCAAATACTTCAACTACTTTTGAGTTTACAGCAAGCTGTTATAGAATGCAAAAGGAAAGTATCAATACTTCAAGTTCGGATCTCCTGTTGTTGAGTCAACTTCAAACAGGAAATACGAAAGCGTTTGACCTGATTTTCAGAAAATACTATGACAATATGTGTCGCTTCGCTTTCTCAATTATACATGATGCAGATATGTCACAGAGTTTGGTTCAAGATGTGTTCCTTAGGATGTGGGTTCGTCGTTCTGTCATCGGACATATAGAAAATCTGCCTGGGTATTTGACCACGATGGTTAAGAATCAGATTTCTGATTACTTAAAAGATAGAAAGAACCTAAGCGTAGATCTGAAAGAATATCCCGAAAACCTTGATAATAACACGACTGAGGAAGATGTGTTCTCGAAGAATTTTGAAGAGAGTTTAATTATTGCTCTTGCGAAACTACCTCCTCGCTGTAGACAGGCGTTTGAACTTAGTCGATTTGAGAATAGGAGCAATAAGGAGATTGCTCTGGAAATGAAGATATCGGTCAAGGGGGTAGAAGCTTTAATTGGAAGATCATTAAAAGTATTGAGAGGCGACTTGCGGGAATTTTTGCCATCATTTGATCTGAAGGCCATTGATCCTATCCTATTTTTCTTTCTTCTCTCAAAAGATCGCTTTCCCTTAACGAACGTCAAGCGTATTTAGAGGGTTGAAATACAGCGTTTTTTTGCGGAAATTATCGTCTTTCCTAATTTTCGGACGAAGAAAAATCAAAAAAAAATGATTGTTGATGTAGGGTTGCAGTATGTTTTCGGAGTCAGTATCACAACAAAGCATGAAATATGCACACTGATAAAGAAAATATTTACGGTATCATTTCAAGATATCTGGGAGGAGATTCATCAGCCCAAGAAGCATCACGCGTAAAAAGCTGGTTGTCAGAAGACCGAAGAAACCAAATTGAGTTTGATGATATAGCAGCATTATGGGAAAAGTCTCAAAACCTCCAATTTCCAGAGAGAATCAATACTCACAAAGCGCTGAATACGGTTTATGTGAAAGGCAAAATTAAGCGGAAAGAAAGCTATAGGCTTAGTCTAATTCAGCAAATTGCTGCTATTCTGATTATTTCAATTCTTCTCACCGGGTTGTACAATTATTTTTCTGCCGGGGATCGTGGAGCTTCGCATGCGACAGATTACTACCAGGAAGTAAGTGCTGCCTATGGAACACGAACCAACGTCGATCTCCCTGATGGAACGACCGTTATTTTAAACTCTGGAAGTTCGCTTCGTTTTTCAAGCTTATTTTCTAAAGATGACACCAGAAGGGTTGAACTTAGGGGTGAAGGATACTTCGACATAGCAAAAGATACGGAAAGGCCTTTTATCGTTAATGCCGGGAAAATTGACATAAAAGTCTTGGGCACAGAATTTAATGTAAATGCCTATGACCTTGAGCCTGACATTGATATCGTTTTAGTTGAAGGTGAAGTCGCTATTGGAAAAGCAAACAGTAAATTCTCTAATAATATAATGACGCTAAAACCAAACCAATTGGCTCGTTTTAATACTGCCGAAAACACAATTTGTAAGGAAACAAGCGTCACGCTTGAAAAACATATTGGTTGGATTGAAGGAAAGATGATTTTTGAAGATGACAGAATTATGGATGTTGTTAGGCGATTGGAGAAATGGTATAATGCTGATGTCAAGGTTGCTGATGAGGGTTTATTGAATTATCGTTTCACGGGTACTTTTATTAATGAGTCGTTGGAAGGAGTTTTAGATGCTTTTAGTCTCACTTCTCCATTGACATATGATATCAAACTGGCTACAAAAGATGATCGTACTGGAGAATACACAAGAAAAATAATCACTTTAAAAATGAAATGAACAAAACGTAATCGCCTATGCTAAAATGAAGCAGGAAGATGTTGGTCCATCTTCCTGCACATCCAATGTCTGCTAGTAACAGACTGGTAAGTTTAAAAATTAAACATGTCAAATTTATGAAAAAAATTAACAAGAATGGAATGCTTCGCCGCATTCTAAGAGCAAAAGTGTTATTTATTATGAAGCTAACTGCCTTTTTCTTTTTTGTTTCGACCTTTACACTGGTTGCTTCAGTGACTTTTTCGCAAAACAAGACGATTACGATTGAGCGTGATAATGTCTTAATAAAAGATGTCTTGCGAGAAATAGAAGACCAGAGTGGGTATTACTTCATTTACAACAACGAGTTTGTAGACGTCTACCAAAAGATTGATATCCATGCAAAGAACCAAAAAATTGATGTCCTTTTGGATAAAGTATTCCAGGGACAAAATGTTAATTACTCCATTAATAATCGGAGGATTATTCTTTCACCTGCCGAAACGCATGAAGTAGCTCTACAGTCGAGAACCATATCAGGTCGTGTTACTGACTCCTCTGGGGCTCCGCTTCCTGGCGTAACCATAATTATAAAAGGTACAACTCAAGGGGCTGTTACGAAGGGTGATGGGAGTTATTTGCTTTTGAATGTACCCGGTGATGGTATGTTGGTTTTTTCATTTATTGGAATGAAAACACAGGAAATTCCGGTTGGCAATCAATCATCAATCAGTGTGGTGATGACAGAGGATGCGATTGGAATTGAGGAAGTGGTGGCAATTGGTTATGGAACCATAAAGAAGGCAGATCTTACCGGGTCTGTTACTGGGTTTAAATCTGATATCTTTGAAAATGAGCGTCCCATTTCTACCGAATCTCTCTTAGCCGGACGTGTATCTGGTGTGAAAGTGGTTGGTGGTTCTCAACCAGGATCCGGTGCTTCTATTACTATACGTGGAGCCAACTCTATGTCTGGCGGTACTGAGCCGCTTTATGTAATCGATGGTGTGCCCATTGAGTTAAACAATGACGTATCAACCGGTAGAACTGGGAATGAAGCATCAAGTTCAGGTAACGTAAGCGGTCTTAACTTTATAGATCCCGAAATGATTGAGCGTATTGATGTGCTGAAGGATGCTTCTGCAACAGCTATTTATGGTTCGCGGGGCGCAAACGGAGTTATCCTTATTACGACTAAGAAAGGACAAAAAGGGTATTCCAAACTCTCGTTTACTATGTCTACATCAATTTCTGAAGTAACTAAAAAATTGGATGTGTTGGATGCTGAAGAGTTTGGTAATCAGCGAAATGTAGCGTCTGAGAACAATGCATACCTTATAAAAAGTTGGTGGGATTATCAGGCTCAACTAGTGGGTGGTTTCCAGAATATCAGCCCCACCCTTCAATCGCCGAATACAATACAATCTAGCCCTAACAGAACCTATGCGCAATATTTAACTGATATAGAAAGAAGTCAGGGAAAGTGGATTTTTGGTGAAGGCCAAGATTATCCTTCTCCTAACTCTTCGAACCTTGAAAATTCTGATTGGCACGAACAGGCTTTTCAAACAGCAATATCTCAAAAATATAGTCTGAACTATAATGGCGGTTCCGACCAAGGAAGTTTTGCTGTTGGAGTAAATTACCTAGACCAAGAAGGGGTGTTGAGAGATTCTAAATTTTCTAGACTTAATATGTTGATGAATGCCAACCGTAAAATAGGTACCCGATTAACACTTATTTCTATGGTCAACCTAGCTTCGGCAAAAGCTAATGCTGCTATGACAAATAACGGTAATACCTCGTTGCAGAATGTTGTATCACAGGTAGCGCGTTATGCCCCGGTAGTTGGAACAGAAGAAAGCTTTTTAACCGCAGAATTTGCTCCGGCCAACTTTACCGATACACCCACGGATCTTTTAGAAAAACTGGATGATGACAAAGAGATGGTAAACGTTTTTTCTAAAGTAGCATTAAATTACAAAATAATGGAGAGCTTGGATGTTGAAGTACTTGGTTCATGGGCATCAAATATAAACGAACGATCTACATATTGGCCTATGAGTACGCAAATGGGGGCAGCCAAGGGTGGAGACGCAACCTCTTCTTATAGCAAGTTTGAAAAATATCTTTTCCAAACACAGGCTAATTATAGAAAAGAAATTGGAGTACACAATTTTAATGCTACAGCAGTGTATTCTTATGAAGAAAATCATGATAATGATTTGAGAACGTGGGTACAAGTATTTCCAAGTGACCTGTTAACATACCATAATCTCTCATCTGGCTTAGAGTCTGCTATCCCCGCTAATTTTTATCGAGATCAGACTTTGATTTCTGGTTTAGGTCGTGTAAACTATACCTATAAGAATAAATATTTAGCAACTATTTCGTTAAGAGCAGATGGTTCTTCCAAATTTTCCAAAGATCGAAAATGGGGTTATTTTCCATCTGGTGCATTAGCATGGCGCGTTACTGAAGAGTCGTTTATGAGTGATTTGGAACTGGTATCTAATCTTAAGCTAAGAAGCTCGTATGGTAGAACTGGAGGACAAGCTGTGCCCCCTTATGGTACCTTGTCTGTGTTGACAAGCACAAATTACCCATATAATGGAAACCCAGCGGTGGGTTATTATCAGGCTAATATGCCAAGTCCAGAATTAACCTGGGAAACAACGGATCAATTCAATCTAGGGATAGATCTAGGAGTATTGGATAATCGAATCAATATAACTTTGGATTATTATTACAAAAAAACTCAAGACCTCTTAATGCAAGTTGACCTGCCACCGACTAAAGGATATAGCCAAGTGTGGGATAACCTTGGAGAAGTGGAGAACAAGGGGCTTGAAGTTGAGGTACAAGCTGCAGTGCTTAATAAAGGGTTGAAATGGAATGTGTCAGCGAACTTAAGTTTAAACCGTAATAAGGTGTTAAAGATGGGGCCTGGAGGTTATCAATACTCTAATTTTGGATTCCAAAATAACAGTTGGTTGATTTTTAAAGAAGGGCAGCCTTTGTGTACATTTTGGGGATATGAGGTAGATGGTGTGTTCTCTTCTTGGGAGGAAGTATATAGTGAAGATAATCCTCAGAATAATGCGATTAATTCTCAGGCGGCTCCATCTATAATGATTGGTGACTATAAATATAAAGATTTAGATGGTGACGGTAAATTAACAGAAGCAGATAAGCATGCTCTCGGTGGTCCTGATCCTGATGCGATTTGGGGAATTACCAATGATTTTAGTTATAAAGGGCTAAGCCTTAGTTGTCTTATTGATGGACAAATAGGCGGTCATTTATTGAATTTGGATAGATACTTTTTAGAGAGGAGTACAACCAGTCCGGCTAACCGCAGTAGCGCATATTATAATAATCAATATCGTCCAGCTGTGGCTGATAGGCCTGACAGTTATTGGATGGTGAACTCAGGAAATCCAGATGAATATCGCTATACCCCATCTACTGATTATAGTGGATGGAGCAGTTTTGAAAGTTTTGGTAATACAGATCCGACAACAGCGGATGCCATGGCTTCTAACTCAGCTGTAGAAAATAATAATAAGATGCCGTCAAATCGATTTGTTGAGGATGCCACTTTTATCAAGTTACGCAATGTTTCTTTATCATATCAGTTGCCCCGTAAATTCTTATTAGGGACTGGGTTGACCAGTGTTAGATTTATTGCCTCAGGGAGTAATTTGTTGACTATTACTGATTACAAAGGTTATGATCCAGAACTCTCAGCCTTTACGAAGGACCCAAGTCGAAGAGGGTTAGATTATGGTTCATATCCTATGGCTCGCACTTTTACGTTCGGGGTTAATGTAGGATTATAATAAATTATTGAATAATCTAAAAATATTATGAACATGAAATTTAAATTAAATCTTATATATGTGTTTTTTCTAATACTTGCTTTTACAGCTTGTAGTGAAGACCTTTTAGAAGAAAAACCTCAATCTCAGTTTGAAATTGGTTCTTTCTTTGCTTCTCATGTAGAGTTAGACTTAGCCACCACGGGAGTCTATCAGTCATTTAAAGAAGGTTTTATATCTCAAGGCACTGGGTTCTTTGTGTATCTGGATGGTTTCAGTGATGTCTTTCAGGCGAATAATGCAAGATTTGGACAAATGATAGGCGGAAACTTTATGCCAGATGACCCTATGATGCGTGATCAATGGGTCCGTTTTTACACCACAATTGGGGTATGTAATACGTTTATTGGGAATGCTGAGATTGCTGAAGTAGCTGATACAATTAAGAATAAAAGTATTGGTGAAGCTAAATTCATTCGAGCTTTATGCTATTATTACATGGTTAATCTTTGGGGACCAGTACCAGTCATTGACGAAAAACCGGTATACAGTTCGGGTGATTTAAATGATTTAGCGTCTTTTGCATCACGCCCTGCCGGAATAAAAGAGGTGTATGATTTTATTGTAGGCGATTTGCAATTTGCGGCAAAACATTGTTGGGAGAGAGGTGCTGTAGAGGTGATTGATGGTGTAACGATAGAAAATCATCATGGTAGGGCTACCAAAGGGTCTGCTATGGGATTATTGGCAAAGGTCTATCTGCGTATGGCTACTGGAGCTAAGGTGGCTACTCGTTATGACACCGAGAACCCAGACGATCCGGCTATCTCTAATGCTAACACAGGACAAGTTGATGGTATTTCTGCCTACAGTATATTTGAAGATAAAAAAACTTTGTATCTGGATTCTTGTATTACTCTTTGTGATGAGGTTACCGCACTTGGATATCAACTTAATCCGGACTTCATGACTAACTTTAATACCAGGAATGGGGTAGAGAGTCTATTTGAGGTGGAGGCTATGCAAGAATTAAATTACGGATCCCGTGCAGCAGCTTATTACAATCCTGGTTATTCCGATTTCTACGGAGGTACCTGGGGAGGGTCAGAGTATATATGGATGTGGTTTTTGCGAAATAATAGCAATGCATTCTTTTCTTTTGTAAAAACAACTCAGCCGGATAGTATTCAAAACTTAGAGGTGCGTTTCTATGATCCTGCAACCGATCCAACTCCAGACTATCGTACGGGTAAATATGGTAATGATATCCCCGCAGATAAAATCAAGGCATATCAAACACATATGGATTTCTCAGATTATCGTCTGGGCCATAATGATTGTGCGTATATGGAAACAGACATAACTAGGCACCCTAATGCTGCTACTAATGATCGTTATTACTTTGATATAGATCAGGCAAGGTATAGAAATTATAGAAAAGTTGGAGATAATTATGTCCAAAAAAGAATAGCTCCTGGTGCTAATGGTCTTTATTTAAAGAAGTATCAATCAGCTGGAGCTGCTTCACATGATGTTAATGGATCAAATTATATCATTTTGCGTTATGCTGATGTGTTATTAATTCAGGCTGAGGCGCTATTTGAAAAAGGATCTGCTAACTGGCAGGCCGCTTATGACCTATTAGTAAAAGTACATACACGCGATGGCAACCAGAACATAGCAGGCGCTGAACGAAATACACCGGCCTTTGATCCGGCATTCTCTTTTCCCACAGCTGACTACAACGATTTTATATCGCGATGGATTCAGAAATTTCCAGGTGAAACAGATGAGGATAAGTACCGTGAAGCAATATTATATGAGCGGTTTTGTGAGTTAACTACAGAAGGACATCGTTTTATGGACATCTTAAGAATGGGTAAATTAGCTCAGAAACGCAACAATATGAGTAGCGGGACAAGGCAGCGCAAGCACCACTATTTTCCTATTCCAAGCGTTGAAATGGATTCCAATCCAAGAATCAATAGAGAAGACAATAATCCAGGGTGGGAGGGATTATAATCTAAGGTATTTTACATGGTGGGTTAAAAGGCCAGAGCATATTAGGGTCAAGCTAAGCATCAGTTTCCGGGGTTGTTATTCTGTCCGTTGGCCGACGAAATCGGAGAATCTCTTTAGACAAAAGGGATTCTGAAATAAATCTAGCATCCCATTTGTGGGAGCAGCTTCGACTTGACACTAGGTTTTATTTCAACAAAGAAAGAAGCGTGAATCCGATAGAATTATGCTTCCAGAAGATTCACGTTTTTTTACAAATCTTCATAATGTCCTATGTAAATATCGGGAAACACAATGAAAAGAGGGAATCGATTTTAGTAGAGCATCTGTGGGTAATACTATCAATTTCATCCAGCGAAGGTATCCGATCGGATAAATGGAAATATTTCAGGTATCGGTTTATTGATGCACCGGAAGAATTGTATGATTTAGAAGATGACCCGATGGAGATAAATAATCTTGCCCTTGATCCTACATATAATATGGTATTACATATTTTTCGTAGAGGGCTGGATTATAAAATAAGAAAATATACAGATTCTAAATTGGTTTCTGATTTTACACCTCCCGAAAAAATTGACATGGGATTTTAAGGGTAATTAGAAGGACTATTTAATACGTAACATTTATCCGGTATGATAAGATTAAGATTTTTGCTTTTTGCGGTGATGTTTGCATGTCGTCCTTGCAGTATAAATAAATGTTATGCGCAGCATCCAAACGTATTATTGATTATAAGTGATGATCAGGGCATTGGTGATTTTGGTTTTAAGGGTAACAAGCATGTAAAAACTCCAAATCTGGATCGTTTGGCTGAGCAATCTGCAGTTTTTAATAATTTTATTGTTGGGCCTGCCTGTTCTCCAACGCGTTCGAGTTTGATGACTGGTCGCAATCATTTAAAAGCAGGCGTATGGGGTGTAGGAGCACGTAATAATTTACTACGTGATGAAACATTGATGCCTGAGTATTTTAAAGCAGCTGGGTATGGCACTGGTTATTTTGGGAAGAGAGATGGTGTTTTTATTCTGGAGAAACAGGCTTGGCACTGGGGCTGCGATGAAGTGTCGCATGTCGTGGGCTATACACATAAAAATGCCACAAGCTTGACGCATGAAGGCAATATAAAAAGAACGGGCTGGACTTGTGATGTAGATGTTGACAACAGCCTTGAATATATAAAAAGACAGGGCGATAATCCATGGTGGTGTACAACTGCCTTTATCCTTCCACATTTGCCATGGGAACCCGATGAACGTTTTGCTGAACCTTATCGTGATGCCGGACATTCGAAATTGCTGGCAGATTTTTATGGTTGTGTAACACAAATGGATGATGCTATTGGACGCTTATTAAAAGGATTAGAAGAGTTGGGACAGGCAGAAAATACGATCGTACTCTTTTTGAGTGACAATGGACCAACATATAAAGATATGTCCGAGAAAGACATTCAAAGTCGAAATCCTCTTGGATTAAAAGGCTCTAAATCGTTGGTCTGGGAAAATGGAATTGTTGTACCGTTTATGGCAAAATGGCCCCAGAAGATACCGCCTGGAGAGAGAACCCAATTTGCTACTGTTGAAGATATAGTTCCTACCTTGATAGACTTAACGGGTATGCAGGATAAACTCCCCGCTCATCTGCCGTTTGATGGGATTAGTCTTCGTTCGGCACTCATGAATACTCAAGCTCAATCTGTTGAAAGGCAAGTGTTGCGTGTTGCTATTTCTTATGATGGCGCTGCCGGTGGGTTGAATAGTGGCAAACGAGGGATTGTGAATGACTCCCGCAAATTAGGTCTTGATGAGCAACATCTTATCCTTCGCGGGGAAAGATTTAAATATCACAATTTTGCTGACGGGACTACCGCACTGTATGATATAAAAGCAGATCCCGGAGAGCGTAGTGATATTAGTGGAGAGTATCCTCAAATCGCTGATTATTACAAAAAAGAATTGCAGCGTCAGTATTATAACATTGTTAATACAGACAGAGCATTTCGTATGCCGATTGTAAAAATTGGTGAGGAAAGATTAGGTACCAACAGTATTGCAGGCGCTATGGCGCACAAAGCGTTTGGCATTAATGAGATACTGCGGTTTCATTTCCTCAAAGGATTTACTAAAGCTAATGATGGCGCCGAATATAGAATAATTGTTGAAGATCCAGGTGCCTATGATATAACAGTATTAGGACAAAATTTGAGAAGTGGAGAAGTATGGGAATTATATTATGATAATAAAAAATATTCCCCGGAAAAAGCAGATGAAAAGCTCATGACGTTTGAATCGGTAAATTTTCGTAAGCCGGGAATGCAGCTATTTACGATTAAAGTAAGTCAAGATGGAAATGCTTCAAAACCACCGGTTATTGAGCATATAAAGTTTAATTCTAAAACGGATAATCAGGATGCTGCACAATGGGATGTCCTTGAAACTTCTTCTGAAAAGAAGTTTGTGATGAAAGATTGGATATATTCCAACCCGCTAATGATAAAGGATATCGGAGTAATGGATAACTTTTATAAGCACACACAACTACAAGGTCATTTGGTTGAGGGAGGATTAAATCTGGATAAAGTACCTGCGTATTGGTGTGAAGGAAGTGATTTCCCCTACATAAAGAAGACATCAGAAAAAGAGGTATTTTTTGTGGATGAATTTTCAATTACCCGTTTTCTGGGAGGTTATCCTCAACATTGGAATCATAATGGAAATCAGTTACCTTCAAACGATTTGGCTTATATCGATGATAAAGGGAAATTACAATACCGTTTAGATTTGGTAAAATCCCGTTTACAGCCATATATTGATAATGGATATACTCGTTTTACGATTGGTATTGAAAATGTGCCGTGGGCTATGGCGCGGGAGAAGATGACTTCAGGGCCTTATGGTCAAACTTCACCTCCTCGTGATTGGGATGAGTGGTATGATTTTATTAAGGCTGTCTGTCACGAGATGAAATCAGTTTATCCCAAAGTGGTAGCAAAGAATCTTAAATTCAAGATTGGTAATGAATATAATCAGAAGAAATCGTTTACCGGTACGCACGAGGATTTTTTAAAACTATATGACTATTCAGCAGCAGCTATTTTAAGTGAATTTCCAAAAACAGAAATTATGCCCGGGGAAATAGGAGGACAAGCGTCATCGCCAAGTAACGCTGTGGATTATGGTAAATTATATGATCATTTTATTTCTGGAAAAAATTATACGGGAATGGATGCTCCTTCTCCGGTTTCGGTATTGCCCCGTTCTACTCATTCTTTTCCCAATACTTTAGATTTGAGCCCTCTCGATAGGGTCGAGTTTTCGAATAGTAGTTTTGAGGAGGTGTTAAAAGATAAGCCGGAAGACTTTGTAAACGAGTTAAGTCTGGAATATCATCAATACGGCGTATTGGGTTCCGAACTGGGTTCTAAAATAAGTTCTGTTGGTTCTCGTACAGCATCGTGGCAATTTCAGACGATGTTTAGAGCTAAAGCGGGTAATTACCTGAATAAATGTTGGTCGTGGGATAAGGCAGAGATTGTTAATATAGGCTCTGATAAGACTTTTGTCTTTACAGGTATTGGCTGGCTTTACACTGTCCTGGAACATTTGCATGGAGATAATATGTATCTGTTAGGGAGTTTACAACCCGAGAATTCAGAAAGAGATGTGACTTCTGTTGCATTTACAAATTATGATAGAGTGGTGCTTTTGGTTTCATCATGGTCAAGAGATATAAATGCGGTGACACCAATGTCGGTGAAATTACAAATCCCAAAAGAGATACTTCCTTTTACTCCAAACGTAAAAGAAGCCTCTGCATTATCCTTTACAGATGCTAATAGTGTATATCAAACGATTAAAGCAGATTTAAAAAAAGCAAATAATCTGAACCAAAATTTCGAAAGAACTTCATTATTATCAAGGCTGCAAAATATGGCAAAAGAACCAGACAAAGGTAAGTTAATGGTTCTTAAAGATATAGGGAAATACCAAAAGATACAGCAGGATAATTTAACTCTAAAACCAATAAAAAAAGGGAAAGTGAGTATGATGGAGCCATCACGGGCAAACTATTCAGAGCTTACTGTAAGTCTATTACCCAATGAGATTTTTGTATTGGTTTTCAGCCGTTGATTGACTTTTATATGAATGATAATTTTTCTAAAAATATTTAAAATGAACTTAACTATAATAAAAAAGCATTTCCAATTATGGATACCGGCAATTTCACTGGTGTTTTCTATTCCAATTGTTGCCTTTGCGATCACTAAAAAGAAACCAGTGAAACCCAATATAGTAGTATTCACTGTCGACGACATGGATATTCTCTCTGTAAATTGCTATGGTAATCCACTTCCCAATCTTACTCCAAATATGGATCATCTTGCATCACAAGGAATACGCTTTACCCATGCCCATGTTAGTTCCGCAATTTGCATGCCGTGTCGCCAATCTATGATGACCGGTTTACATCCCCATCGTAATGGTTCGATGGGATTTGTTGAAGTGGAAAATGGTGCTTGTCCTTCATTGTCCGGAATATTAATGGAGAAAGGTTATTATGCAGTGTCGATTGGTAAAGGTCGCGATTATAAAGCATTTTCATGGAGTGAGTTTCATGATGATGGTTGGCTTGGAGATGGATGGTATAGCAGGAATCCTTCCTTTTTTTACGAAAAAGCAAAAACGGCTATTCAAAATGCCAAAGCCAAAGGGCAACCCATTTACCTTGGTGTAAACACTTCGGATCCTCATCGTCCGTTTCCGGGCTCAGAACAGGAAAAAGAACATGTAGCAAAATTGCGTAAGACGAATTCTAATGCAGTTGATTATCCTGTTATGGAGCCTTTTTGCTCGCCCGATGAAGCCCCATTGCTCCCATATTTGCCCGATTTACCCGATATTCGTAAAGAAACTGCTCAGTATTATACCGCCGTTCACCGCGCCGATAATACATTGGGGAAAATCATGAAATTACTTGAAGAAGAAGGAATTGCAGAAAATACACTTTTTGTATTTTTTAGCGATCACGATGCAGCAATGCCCACAGCCAAACACAACTGTTACAGGCACTCTTCAGCTACTCCTCTTATGGTTTGCTGGCCGGGAAAAATTAAAAAGGGGGCAGTGGATGATGAGCATATGATTTCAACATTAGACATTATGCCTACAATTTTGGATATCTTGAATATTCCGGAGCCGGAGAATCAGGATGGAAGCTCTATGCTTTCAATCCTTCAGGGTGGAAAACAGGATGGACGGGATCTCGTTTTTACTACGTATAATTTTATCTATCCGGGAGTACAGGTTTTCCCAATGCGTGCAATACACACCAAAGAGTGGAGCTATGTTTTTAATCCCTGGTCGGATGGGATAAAGAAGCGACTGCAGGAAAACGGACAGCCAACCGAGAATCAGAGTGGCCTTTCTTTGGCCGCTATACAAAAGGCAGCCCATACTGATCCGGAAATGCAAAAGCGCCTGGATTATATTTTGTTACGTAGGAGGGATGAGCTATTTAATCTTAAAAAAGATCCATACAGCTTCAATAATCTATCTGAAATACCTGACAATAAAGTGCAGTTGAAAGAGATGCAGAAGCTGATGCTTAATGAGATGAAGCGCACCAATGATCCTCTGTTGGAAAGTCTTGAAAAAAGCAAATCGTATCCTGAAAACTGGAATAAAAGAAAGGAATAACAAATCAGATATATGAAACCAATTTTGCAATTCACTGGTATTACTAACCTATTATTACTTATTTCTGTTGGTGGATATTGTACTATCCCTGCCGAAAAAGAAAAAACAGCAGCAAAACCGAACATCGTCTATCTGTTTGCTGACGAACACCGCTATCAGTCCATGTCATTTACAGAAACTCCTGAAGTAAAAACTCCAAATATGGACAGGCTGGCACAGGAAGGCGTATCTTTTACGAATGCGATAAGCAACAATCCTGTATGTTGTCCTCATCGGGCAATGCTGCTGTCAGGCCAATGGTGCTACAGTACAGGAATGGTGGAGAATAATGGATCACTGGCAGCTTGGGATAAGACTTTGGGAAATATTTTTAAGGAAGCTGGCTATGCCACTGGTTATACTGGTAAATGGCATGCGGGGAAGTATCCGCAGTTGGCGGGATTTGACTGGCATATGCACTGGGATGGAACCAATAATCACTGGAACTCCACGTGGACTGATTTGCATGGGACAGGTGAAACATACACATGTAGTTCATACAATGCAAAGAAGATGACTGATCAGGCATTGGAATTCATTGAATCTCATGCGAACAGCTCATCACCCTTTTTTTTAATGGTTTCATGGAATCCTCCGCATGCTGAATTTAAAGACCCTCCTACAGACAAAAAAGCGCTTTATCCCTCATCGGAAGAACTGCCTTGGCGTGCTAATGCAGAAGAGAAATCAAAGGACAAATGGTGGGAGGACTATCAGGGATACCATTCGCATATTACAGCAATCGATGATGAAATTGGGCGTGTTTTGCATAAGTTAAAACAACTGGGAATTGACGAAAACACCATTGTCGTTTATTCGTCCGACCATGGCTCTATGATGAATTCCCATGGCAAAGGAAATAAAAGGTATCCTTATGAAGAATCAATCAGGGTCCCATTTTTAGTACGTCATCCAGGCAGCATTCCTTCAGAACAGTTGAGAAATGAATTGTTTGGGACAATTGATATCTTCCCCACTTTGTGCGGTTTGGCCGGAATTGATCCTCCACATTTTTGCCATGGGCAGGATTTCTCGCCTAATATACATGGTAAAAAGGGGCCGGATCCTGAATCGCAAATTATCATGCATATTGGCAGAGCTGGGGTAGAAGGCGATATCAAGAAGTATCACACACCATTTTATCGTGGTGTACGAAGCAAAAGGTATACATATACGGTTAATAGCGATGGTCCATGGCAATTGTTTGACAATAGGTTGGATCCCTATCAGAAAAAAAATCTTATTGACGATGCTGCCTATACAAGAAAGTGTAAACAGTTGCAAGGAGAACTGGACTACTGGATTGAAAAAGCAGAGAATCCCTTTATGCACTCCGACTATCAAGCGATGTCGCTAAAGGACCGAATATCAACGCAGGCTCTGTTCCACAATAAGAAATTACAACCTTTAAAAGAATTTACATCTCGTTTGAAACTCTCACCAAAGCAAGAGTCTCAACTGGAAATGATAAGATATAGTATTTATAGCGACAATGGCAAACCACTTGTAACTGGTGGTGCAAAATCATGGGAAGATGCTGACAAAACTCTTCGCGAAAAGATAAAAAGCATTTTAACGCCGACACAGTTACTAAGGTTTGAGGAGTTGGAATCACTTGAAAATATAGTGCAAAAATCAATAGATACTTTAAATCGTAAGAAATGAAAGTCAGGAATTTATTTTTAGCTGTTTTGGTACTCTTATCTATCAATTGTCTTGCAGATAAGAAACGTCCCAACATCATCATTGTAATGACAGATGATTCCGGCTATTCCGATTTGGGATGCTACGGAGGTGAAATTGAAACGCCCAACCTCGATAAGCTGGCAAAGCAGGGAATGCGGTTTGTGAATTTTTATACCAACGGGAGATGCAGCCCTTCCAGGGCCTCATTATTGACAGGCCATGCCTCCGGTGATGTGGGGTTTGGAGCAGGCACGCTGGGAGGCTGGCAACGTGAGATTAAGATGCCTGCATACAGAGCCCGACTACCCTATCATATCCCAACCATTGCTGAACTGATGAAGGAGGTAGGATACCGCACAATGATGGTTGGCAAATGGCATCTGGGAGGAAGCTTAATGGAAAGTGAGATAGGGTTACAAATGAGATGGAAAAAACAGCATCCGGGATGGGAATTAACAAGGGAAGAGATTGAAGCAGACTATAATGCTTTACCTGTGCAACGCGGGTTTGAAAAGTATTTTGGCATTTTGGAGGGCGAGAACAATTGCTTCATTACGCCTGATGATAACTCTACCTATTTGGAAGGGAATAAAAAAGCTCGATTGTCTTTTGACAAGAATTATGCCATGACTTGCATGGCAAATTCAAACAGCCCGTCACATTATAAGAATTGTGAAAATAAAAAAGCGAAAGCTTTTTATGCAACGGATGGAGAAACAGACAGAGCCATTGAGATGATTAGGGAAGATAATAGTGGAAATCCTTTTTTCTTATACCTGGCATACAGAGTGCCCCATTTGCCTTTACAAGCCCCCCACGAGTTAGTAGAGAAGTATATGACATATTACGAGAACATGTCAGAAGTAGAAAAGAACCGGGTGGACGGATTGGTCAGGGAAGGCCTATTCCCCGATAGTGCCAGTTATAAGGCAAATTTTTCGAATGTAAAGGCCAGTAAACAACTTCAGAAAAGGTATGCCTTGCATGCTGCCATGACGGAGATGGTGGATATAAACATGGGGAGATTAATTCAAACCCTGGAGGATGAAGGTGAGTTGGACAATACCATTATTTTCTATTTCTCAGATAATGGTGCGGCATCCCATGCCGGAGACATGATGAATACACCATATAAGGGCTGTAAAGCCTTGCTGTGGGAAGGTGGGGTTAAGACGCACTGTATCGCCTACTGGCATGGAGTTACAGAGCCCGGAAGTGTTAATAACACAATAGCCTGGGTAGGAGACTTATTACCGACCTGCCTGGATATAGTCGGTAACCCATATCCCAAAGAGTTCAGGGGAGAGAAATTATCCCCTTTGGATGGGCGCAGTATTTTAAGTGTTTTGAATGGGGAAGAGATGGCTCCGCCGGAATATCTCCTTTCAAATGATAAAGGTCAGCAAGGTGTCATTTATAAGGGTAAATGGAAGTTACTCATTGAGCCAGGATGGTATTTGCAGACTTCTGCTGAAGACGGCGTTAATTATGAGTTGTATGATTTGGAGAAAGATCCGGCTGAGACAGTTGATCTGTCGCAAAAACACCCTGGGTTAGTTGATCAATTGAGTAAAGTAGCTGAAAAATGGCAAAGCGACTGTGGCATTATTGATTATGGAGAGATACTGAAAATCAGACCGGGACATACTAAATAGATTATAAAAACCAAACAGAATATTAAGAGACGGGAGTTTATGATAGTATTTAAAATATACAGAGTATGAAACGAAACCTTTTTTGCATGCTTGCAGCAATAATGATGCTTGCAGCAAGCTGTGATGGACAGGATAGTGTTATTCCCATGGGCAAGCTGGATGCGTTTTGGCGCAATCAGCCGGTTCTGGGGCCACGTTTGCAGGATGGCTTATGGCTATACGAAATACCGGATTATTTATTTGATAGTGATTTTCCTTACAAGAAGCGTCCTTACGCCAAAGAAGTCCCTTTTGCTGATCAATTATCGGTTGTAAGATTGCTCGGAGGTTACTCAGGATACAAAGGGATTGGAAAGTTGAGAAAGTTAGAGAAGGATCCGGCGACAATGGCAGCGATTAATTCAGAATTGACATCGGAAGATTGGCGTATTTTGGAAGAGCTCAGAAAAACAGATTTTGCGTATCGGGATTCAAAGGGCAAAATTGTATATCAACCCCGGCTTATAAAAGAACGTTTACAGCCCTATTTGGAAAATGGATATGAAGATTTTACAATTGTATTGGATAACTTCCCATGGGACTTTTGCAAGAATCCGGTATTGGGAGGGTATGGCAATGCTGCTCCACCTGATGACCCGGAAGAATGGTATGAGATGGTGAAAGAGTTATGTGTGGCGCTGAAGGAGATATTAGGAGAGGAGAAGGCAGGTAATTTACGTTTTCGTATTGGTACTGAAATGAATGGGGTCGAACGTTTTGCCGGAACTGAGGACAGGTTCCTGACACATATCGATTATACCACAGCTGCAGTACATGAAATACTACCCAGAGCATCTGTCAATCTTTGGAATGTATCGGGAGCTTCTGTTGAAAGTGTGAAAAATAGTCATAATGTGGGCATGTTTAGAGTTTTGAATCACATCTCAACACAAAACAATCGCAAAACCGGTAAGCCTACATCAGTATTGCCAACTTTTATGTCAGCTTCCCGATATTATGCCGAAAACAATGATTTAGATGAAATCATCACTGGCATTGATGAGGTTTGGGATTATATCAATGATAGTATCCCCGGCTATAAAGACAATTTCACGCGAGAAATACATGAGTTTGGAGCACTTGGTAACTGGACGGCTGATCCCCCCACCCATAATCCCGATGCTTTTGGTAATGCCATGAATCTTCAAGTAGTGATGAACTTGCGGGCGATTGGTCTAGACCAGTTGTTCCATTGGAACCTGCTTGAAAAAGTAGCTGATGCAAAAGGAAATACATTTTATATCCCAAGTACACATGCCTGGGGATATAACGTCTTGGATTATATGGCAGGAGGTGAGTCATATAAAGTTTTCCCTGAAACAACAGTGAGTGAGGATGAAACAGAGTTGACCGCCATGTTAAGTGTGTTTGAAGAAAAAGCATACTTATTGGTGACAGCCTTTAATGCCGACAGGACCCAACACAATAGAAATAAGGTAACTATAAAATTACCAAAGCAACTGCTTGATTTTAACATAAAAATGGCCAGGTCTACTGTCTCTAATAACGCCAACAGCATCATGTACCAGATACGTATTGATTTAGAGAAAAATGGTTTATTGGTTGATAAGGTGGTTGAAAAACCGGAGTATATATCTGATTACAGGAGAATGGTAACAGATGAGGCAAAAGCAAATAAGATGGTGTTACAAAATCGGAATCGGTATGACGCGATGTGGAAAGCATCTTTGTCATTAAATGATTTTGCAGGTCAGATTGAAGAGAGAGGTGGGGATTATATCCTGACATTTGATATGGCTGCCCCTGAAAGTATGGTGGTCGTGTTGAAATAGTTCTTGACATAAGGCAGAATTGACTTAATTATAAACAGGGTAAAAAATATAAAACAAATGGTTAAAGGGCAAAAAACAGGACTAACAATAATTGTAATTGTATTTGTGGCTTTAGGAATCTCAGCACAAAACAATTCAACAAAGGTTTTTAGTCTCGATGGCAAATGGGAACTCACGGGATATAATCCGGATAAAACAAAGATACTAAGACTCGATGCTGTTGTTCCTGGTCAGGTGCATAGCGACCTGGAGCGAGAGGGATATATCCCGGATCCATTTTGGCGCGATAATGCCGAGCAATGCCAGTGGCCCGAACACTGGGAATGGCGGTATAAAAAGACATTTGACCTCCCGGAGGATTTCATGCAGGAATGGGTAATGATTCAGTTCGATGGACTGGATACTTATGCCGATATTTTTATCAATGGTAAAAAAGTTGGAAACCCAACGCAACTGGCATCGCAAGATATGTTCCTGCCCTTCGAATTTGATGTTTCCAGGGATTTTCTGAAGCCCATAGGAAATGTAATTGAAGTAAGGTTTTACCCCATTGCAAAGTACGCCGATTTTAAATCGAAAGTAAAACCCCTGAGAGGGGCTTTTGAAGATCCGTACCGGCCTTATGTGCGCCGTAACCAAAGTACTTTTGGATGGGACTGGGTACATCGCTTTATCTCGGCCGGGATTTGGCGTCCTGCCCGTATTGTTTCTTATAAAAATGCAAGGGTAGACAACCTGTTCATATACACGAAGAAACTTACCGAAAATAGGGCCGACATGCACGTTGAAATAGAATCAACGATTAAAGAATCGGCTGCAAAGTCGGCTAAAATGTATTTAAAATCAGATGATGGAACAGTAGTTTGGCAAAAGGAAGCTGCAGCTGCTGAGGAGTTGAAATTCGGTTTTTTGATTGAAAATCCAAAGATCTGGTGGCCAAATGGAGTTGGAGAGCATCCTTTGTACAATTTAACAGCAGAGTTATATGCCGAAAATGGGAAATTGCTGCATACAAAAAGTGTGTTGACCGGGATAAAAACAGTTGAAATTGAGGAGATAGAAGATGGTGACGGCACGGGCAGCTCTATGACTTTAGTTATTAACGGAGAAAGAATTTACGCAAAAGGCGCAAACTGGGTTCCGGCCAGTCCGTTTCCGGCAACCGTAACCGAAGATAAGTACGAACTACTGCTCAGCCAGTTCCAGGAAGCAGGCTTTAACATGATGAGAATTTGGGGAGGTGGTATTTATGAATCAGAAACCTTTTGGAAAAAATGTGCAGAAAAAGGGATTATGGTATCGCAGGATATGATGCTGGCCTGTCAAAACTATCCGGTTGATGAGTCTGGGTTTGCTCAACTATTGTTGAAAGAATTTGAAGCTATTATAAAGAAACAGCGTAATTATCCGAGTTTGGTATTTTGGGTGGGTGATAACGAATTGAGTCTGGGGCATAAACCCTCGGATGACTGGCCCCTGAAGGGTTTCCATACGCACAAAACAGCTCCGTTAATGGCAAAACTTGATCCCTCTCGTCTCTTCAGAATTTCCAGTCCATTGGGTATTGACCCAGAGACAAACAACTCTCTGAAGTCGGGAGATAGTCATACCGGACCACTGTATCAACCTAAAAAAGCCGATTACCGGAAGGTGGTTGACGAATTTAGTTGCGGTCGTTTCATGAGTGAATACTTTTCATCAGGTTTGCCCCCAAGAGGGTCTCTTCTAAAGTTTATGACGCAAGAAGATTTGATTACCGGCGAAATAATGGAATATCACACCAAAGACAATCCCTATCATGGCGGAGGTTTAACGCTTTACCGAAGAGTAACCAAAGATGCCTCCACACTCTATGGCGAATACGAGGCAGGTAGTGACATGTGGGTGAGCATTCAGGAATATCTTCATTATGAACTCAATCGGTTGGCAATGGAAGCTAACCGTAGACGCAAATTCTATTCGAGCGGCTTAAACTTTTGGATGTTCAATGATCAATGGCCTGCCAGCGGCTGGAGTTTAATCGATTATTATGGCGATCGTAAAGCCGGGTATTATGGTGCCATGGCAGGAAGCCGTCCGGTTATTGCAGCATCGCATATTGAAGGTGATGAAATCGTATGGACTTTATCAAGCGATAAAATGGAAGATACAAAAGTGAAGGCAAAAGTAATAATACAGCCCACAAATGGGGATAAAACAAAATATGAGAAAACTTTTAATGTCACTGTTCCTGCCAATGCTGCCAGGGAAGTCATCCATCTTCCCTTAAACGAAGTGAAAAAAGAACTGGGAAACGATGCCGTTTTGGTTTGTGAAATCAACTATGACAATGGTTATGACAGGAGCTATTGGACTTTCGGACTCCCAAAAGATGTTGTATACCCTAAAAATCAATTGGATGTAAAAATAACGAATAACGGCACAGAAGGCTCAGTTATCATTAAATCTCCCAAGTGGGGCAGAGTGGTAAATCTTTATGCCGATGGAGTAGATTTTGATGACAATTACTTTGAAATGCTGCCTGGAGAAGAACGCACCATTAGTTGGAAATCACATAAGGGTGAATTAAAAGAAGAAATCAAGGTGGCAAGTTGGAATGAGTGATAAAAATAACAGTCTCTATGAAACAGATATTAAAGTACGTAATTGTATTATGTATTACCTCTATTGTTATTGCAGGGTGTAACGATAAGGTTGAAGAGAACATTACTGTTTATGGATTAACCTCTGACTATCAAATAAATCCTTTGGGAATAGATAATACCATACCTAGGTTTGGGTGGAAGATAGTTTCTGATGATAGGTATGATGTTCATCAATTAGCTTATCAGATATTGGTTGCCGGTTCAAAAGAGAATATTAATAATAATAAAGGAGATCTGTGGAATTCTGGAATGATTACTTCTTCACAGTCCATTCAGGTTCCGTTTGAAGGCAAGCCGTTAGCTTCTAAAAAGCGATATTACTGGAAAGTAAGAGTTAAAACCAACAAAGGGACATCGGCATATAGTGATGCTTCCTACTTTGAAACGGGATTGTTGGAAAAGGAAGACTGGCAGGCTCAATGGATTGCAGCTCCAAGCGTATGGGAGTTTAGAGCGTTTGTAAACCAAAGACAAAATCGAGAAGCTAAACCGATATACTGGGAAGAGGATGCTCCTCTTTTGCGTTACGAATTCAATTGTGATACAAGTATCAGTTCAGCACGTATGTATATCTGCGGTGTAGGATATTACGAAGCTTATCTGAATGGGGAAAAAGTGGGCGATCATCGTTTAGACCCTGCTTTTACCCGCTATGACAAACGTCTGCTGTATGTTACTTATGATGTAACTTCGATGCTGCAAAAGGATAATGCCGTTGGTCTAATGCTTGGCAATGGCTGGTATAACATGAACTCAAAGGCTGTGTGGGGTTTTGACAGAGCCCCATGGCGGGGAAAACCACGCGCATTGATGCAAATAGAAGTGCAATATGAGGATGGTACCCAGGAAATAATTACTACGAATAAGCATTGGAAGGCACAGAAAGCTCCCATTACATATAACAATATACGTGTGGGGATGACCTATGATGCAAGGTTAGAAAAACCGGGATGGAATTCTTCAAACTATGATGATAGCAAATGGTATGATGTTTATGTGATGCCTTCGCCTGGTGGCATCTTAAAAACTCAGGATATTGATCCTATACGACCTTTCAAAACATTCAATCCCATAAGTATAAAAAGATTAGGGAACGCTAATTTCATTGTTGATTTTGGTCAGAATATGGCTGGGTGGGCAACATTAAAAGCAAAAGGTAGGAAAGGGCATTTGATTACCCTCAAATATGGAGAAGACCTCTTGCCTGACGGACATTTGGATCAGGCTAACGTTATAGCGCACATGCGTGAGGACGAGGTTCAGGTTAATCGTTTTATCTTAAAAGGCTCAGGAGAAGAATCGTTCGAGAATAAGTTTACTTATCATGGATTTCAGTATGTTGAAGTATTGGATTATCCGGGAGAATTGACCAGTGATGATATTAAAGCTATTGCCGTCACAACCGATTTTCGAAAGCGAGGTTCGTTTGCATGTTCTAACGAATTAATAAATAAAATTCAAGATTGCACGCTGTGGGCTTATCGGTCAAATTTTCATGGATATCCTACTGATTGCCCTCATCGGGAAAAGAATGGCTGGACAGGAGATGCTCAGTTGTTGGTGGAAACAGGACTATTTAATTTCCATTCTATAAAAGGGTATGAAAAATTCCTGGACGATATGGCCGATGAGCAACGTTCGGATGGAAATATGGCGGCAATTATACCTACTTCACAATGGGGATATTTTTGGGGCAATGGACCGGCATGGATCGGGGCTTATCACATTATAGCATGGAATCTGTATCAATTTAGCGGCGACACAAATATTTTGGGCAGGCACTATGGAGGATTGAAAAGAATGGTTGATTACTTTACATCCCAGGCTGAAGGCCACATCCTCTCTATTGGGCTTGGTGATTGGGCACCCGCAGATACCCAAACGCCTGTGTCTTTGACCTCGACAGTATATTACTATCATTTTGCGGATATCGTATCGAAGAGTGCTGCTCTTTTAGGATACGAGCAAGACCAAAAACATTACCGCGACTTAGCTGATAACATTAAAACAGCACTGAATACCGAAATGTATGATGCGAAGAGCGGCAAATACAGCAACGGCTCACAAACGGCGCAAAGTGCTCCTCTCTATTTTGGATTAGTGCCTGATAAGGAGAAAGAGAAAGTGTTGTCACAGTTATTGGAAGCTGTAAAAGCAAAAGATTATCATATAGATACAGGTATTTTGGGCGCAAAATATGTTCCGCACGTATTGGCACAAAACGGCTATGCCGATATAGCCTATCGCATACTGACACAGACGACTTATCCCAGCTGGGGGAACTGGATAGAGCGTGGAGCTACAACATTATGGGAGCATTGGGGTGGCAGAGACCTTAAGAAAGGTGGGTCACTCAATCACATTATGTATGGTGACGTCAGCAATTGGTTTTATCAATACATTGCCGGTATACGTCCCGACTATGCAGCTCCGGGCTTTAAGCATTTCTTTATTGAGCCAATGCTGACCGACAAAATGGATTGGGCAAAAGCTGATTTTGAATCGGAGTATGGAGCAATTAGCGTAGATTGGAAAAAACAAAACGACAAATTGATGCTCAATGTGGAAGTACCCGTAAATACAAGTGCTACCATTTTACTACCTCAAGGGCGGTTGAAGAATCCCGACCTAGGGATTTTCAGGAAAGTATGTACAGATCAAGAGAAGATATCTATAGAAGTAGGTTCAGGCAATTATAGTATTGAACTTGTGGCTGGTCAATATAAATAAAAGGAGTTCTTTATCAAAAAATAGAAGATCCTCGAAACAAGTCCTATCTAAAAAGCACAAAACAAATTTGATACTATAAAACATCAATATTTAATGAAATAGGCATATTGTGAATTTAATTAAAATGAAAATTATACCTGTCTTGTTGATTGCTGTTAGCCTATTGGCTTGTGGGAATGAGACAATAGAAAAAAAAGAGGATAATGCCCCCGGACAAGCAGGAGTAGTCCATGCACTTGGTTTACAGGTGAATCCGGAAGGTTTTATTATTAAAAACGGAGAAGCATACCGAGGTGTTGGAGTGAATTATTTCGATGCTTTTTACCGAAATATTAAAGATGCATCTGATGAAACATATAAGGATGGATTCAGGCAGTTAAAGGAAAACAATATACCGTTCGTACGGTTTACCGCAGGTGCCTACTGGCCTTCTGAGTGGTCACTGTATTTAAATAATAAAGAAAAGTATTTTAATAGATTGGATCGTTTTGTTAAGAGTGCCGAGGATGAAGGGATTGGTTTGATACCAAGTTTATTGTGGACTTATCATACGATTCCGGATATAGTAAAGGAACCGGTAAATCAATGGGGAAACAGTAATAGTAAAACCATTGGGTTTATGAAGATCTATATAGAAGAAATGGTTACTCGCTATATATCATCTCCTGCTATTTGGGGATGGGAGTTTGGTAATGAATATAACCTTCGTATTGATTTACCCGGATTGAATAATTTGCCTCCTACCGGGGAGAGCCTGGGCTGTCCTGCCACCCGAACAGCAGCAGATAAGCTTTCTTCCGCTGACCTAAAGGTGGCTTTGAATGAGTTTGCCAGCACGATCCGTCAGTATGACGCTTCAAGGATGGTCTTCAGTGGTAATTCAATCCCTCGGGAAAGTGCATATCATTTAAAAATGGATCAGACTTGGGAGGCAGACAATATTAGTCAGTATAAGATTTCATTGGATAATCAGAATCCTCTCCAGCTTAATTCATACACAATCCATTTGTACCCCAAAGAGAATTCAAGCCGCTTTACGGATTCTCCAGATACTTCCATCAAAGATATTATAAGAATATCTATGGATTACGCAGAGGAAAACAAAAAGCCGCTATTCATTGGCGAATTTGGAGCACCGCTTACCCTGGGAGCCGAAGAAGAGTCTGTATTTATGGAGATAATGGAAGGAATAGAAATGTATAAGGTGCCGCTTTCTTGTGTTTGGGTTTTTGATTTACCACAACAAAATGCCGATTGGAATATAACTACTACAAATTCAAGGCAATACATGCTGGAAGAGATAAGGAAACTTAACGATAGAATTTTAAACTAAAAAGAATGAACGAACAATTTCAACCTGATTATACCAATATACTAATGGTATTGAACAATCAACGTCCCAACTATTTACCACTTTACGAGCATCATATTGATGCCCCCTTTATTTCAAAGGTGCTTGGCGAAAATATTTCATCGGAGGGGCTGAACAGTAGTGAATTAGAAGCCTATTATCGCAAGGTTATCGGCTTTTGGAAAGATATGACTTACGATGCTTTCGATTTTGAAGCAGCCATTTGCGATATTTTACCTGGACATGGGGCAATTATGGGGGGTATGGTTGGCCCGATCCAAACCCGGGAAGATTTTGATAGTTATCCATGGAAGGATATTTCGAAGATTTTCAGGGAAACCTATATTCCGCATTTTGAGGCTATTCGAAAAACTTTACCTCCGGGAATGAAAGCCTATGGTGGTTGTGGATATGGAATATTTGAAGCAAGCCAGGATTTGGTAGGTTACGAACCCCTTTGTATGATGCAATGCATGAATCCTGATTTGTTTGCAGATTTGTTCGTAAAAATTGGCGATTTGTGGTGTGAACTGTGGTCTTGGCTTATTGAAAATTATTCCGACATTTTTGTGTTTTACCGAATGGGTGATGATCTGGGACATAAAACATCTACTTTACTTGATCCAGAGATAATAAGAGAACATATACTTCCCCAGTACAGGCGGGTTATTGATTTAGTGCATAATTCCGGGAAAAAATTTCTGCTTCATTCCTGTGGTAATATCTTCCCTTTGATGGATGACATAATCAACCTGGGTATTGATGCCAAGCATTCAAACGAAGACCAGATTGCACCCTTTGCCGAGTGGATTGAAAAGTACTCGGAACGAATCGGTCTGTTTGGTGGATTTGATATGAATGAGCTGATTCTGAATGATTACGATTATGTATTTGAAAAGGTAAGAAGGGAAGGGGCTCAATTCCGGGCAATGGCAAAAGGTTATGGACTTGGATCCGGGAATTCGATACCCGACTACATGGAAGTGGACGGTTTTATGGCCATGGTGGATGCGGTGAAGGCAATAAGAATCGATGAGAAAAATAAACAACAATGAGAAGACGATTAAATATATTTTTTCTGATAATACTGAGTTGTGCAGGAATTTTAAAAGCACAGCAGCCAAGTAACACAATTGGATTAAAAACCGACAAAGCAAAAGTGATTAGCCTCGATGGTCAATGGGAACTAACCGGTTACAGTCCTGACAAGTTCAACCATTACAAACTGGAAGGGACTGTCCCCGGGCAGGTTCACCCAGATCTTCAGCGGGAGGAATTAATACCCGACCCGTTCTGGCGTAACAATGCCGAGCAATGTCAATGGCCCGAAAGATGGCAATGGACATACAAAAAAGTATTTGATGTGCCTGCCAGCTTTAAGCAGGACTGGATGGTAATACAATTTGATGGATTGGATACATACAGTGACATATTTCTAAATGGAACAAAGCTTGGCAGCACCAACAATATGTTTTTGCCCTATGAGTATGATGTTAAAGATATTCTGAAAGAAAAAGGAAATGTCCTTGAGGTAGTATTTCACTCCCCTACGGAAATTGAAAAGCTTAAGAACGATCAAAAAGAATATCCTGCAGCCTATGAGTCATCTCGTGTATATACCCGACGTATGCAGTGTACCTATGGTTGGGATTGGGTTCACCGTTTTGTAACAATGGGAATCTGGAAATCATGCCGCGTGGTTTCCTACCCTAATGCAAGGATCGATGATGTGTTTGTCTACACCGAAAGCATTTCACCCAAAAATGCAAAGTTAAAGCTGGAGTTTTCAAGCACCATTAAGGATGGAGACGTTAAAAAGGCAAAACTTATAATTACCGACCCCATCCATAAAGTGGTTTGGGAAAAATCATTCGGGGTAAATTCGACTTTGATGAAATTTGATGCGGATATCAGCAATCCGCAGCTTTGGTGGCCCAATGGAGCAGGAGAACAGCCCTTATATAATGTTACCGCAATTTTATATGACAAGAAAAATAAAGAACTGCAACGAAAAACAGTAGAGACGGGTATTCGCACTGCCAGTATTGAACAAATCCCTGACGCAACCGGGTTAGGAAGCTCATTTACCATTATTATTAACGGTAAACGTATTTTTGGGAAAGGTGGTAACTGGGTGCCGGCTGATCCATTTCCATCTCGGGTTACTGCTGATCATTATACTAAGATTCTCCGTCAGGCAAAGGAAGCCGGAATGAATGTATTAAGAGTTTGGGGAGGGGGAATATACGAGCCTGAAGCTTTTTGGCATGCCTGCAATAAAATGGGCATAATGATTACCCAGGACTTTATGCTTGCCTGTGCAGATTATCCAACAAACGATCCCAAATTTGTTGAATCGCTAAAAAAGGAATTTGCTGCAAATATTCGTCTGCAGCGCAATAATCCAAGCCTTATATATTGGGCAGGGGATAATGAGCTAGGCTTAGGGTTTAAACCTTCGGATAACTGGTATGGCAAAGAGATGCATCAAAATATGACAGCTCCTCTGGTTCAGTCGATGGATCCATCCAGAGAGTTTCGTTTAACAAGTCCTATGGGGCAAGATTCCACAACTATGAATTCTTTGATTTCGGGCGACTGCCATCTTGGGGCTCAGTTTGATTATAACATTATAAAGGGTGGATTGGATAGCCTTAAATTATATAGGCAATTTATCAAAAAGATCACCGGTAGGTATATGAGTGAATCTGTTGCTGGCGGAATCCCGCCCAAAAGGACTTTGCTTAAATTTATGAAGGAAGAGGATCTGGAAAATAATTACATGATAGATTTTCATATGCACGATCCTGCTTCTCGGGGTATGCATGCAATTTCATTCATTGAACTTTTTGAGACCCAGGCTAAGGCTTTGTTTGGTGATCCGGCAGATGATAATAACAGGCGCTTAGAGCAGCTGGAATACATTCAATATGAGTTTATTCGTCTGACAATGGAGTCGGCCAGACAGCGCAAGTTCTATTCCAGTGGTGTGCAATTTTGGATGTTTAATGATTGCTGGCCGGCAGCCACATGGAGTATGATCGATTACTGGGGGGGGCGGAAAGCCGGTTGGTATGGAATGGCAGCAGGTTGCCGGCCTGTCATTGCTGCTTCAGACGTGGTAGATGGTAAAATCCTTTGGTCTGTTTGCAACGATATGATGGAAGATGTGAAAGTGAAAATGATAGTCCGAGTGCAACCTGTCAGTGGAAAGGCCATTTATAACAAAGAAGTTTGCATTGATGTGAAAGAAAACACAAGTGTGGTGGCTATGGAGCTGGATCTAGATGAAATGAAAAAGAAGCTTGGAAATAATGCAGTTTTGGTTTGTGACATCAGCTATGGTAAAAATGGTCACGACCGTGCAACCTGGGTTCCCAATATGCCGCAGGACGTAAATTATAAAAAAGCAAAACTGGAAGTAAGCGAAAAAAGAAATGATGATACCGGTGAAGTAACAATTCGAACCGATAACTGGGCGAGGGTGGTGACATTGGATGCAGACTTGGATTTCGAAGATAATTACTTTGAAATGCTTCCAGGGGAAACACGCAACATAAAATGGAAATCAAGGGAGAAAAAATTCGCTGGAAAGATAAATGTTAGTTGCTGGAATTTAAAAGAATAATTCAGACAATCAGAATAAAACAACAAATTTATTATTAAAATTAAATGGCATGAGGTTTATTTTGTTGACTATTGTTGTACTAATTTCTGTTATAGTACACGCACAGGAAAAGGTAGAATTTTTTCGTACCAACGTATTGAAAGAGATAGAAAAAGGAAAGGAGATGGGTATTGGCAGTGCCAAGGTTGTTTCTCCCGATCGTTTGGAGGTTTACACCTGGAATACTGTTAGATTGAGATATACAGCAGGGAAAACCAGTATCAAACCCGGGGGCGGAATTCGGTTTACTTTTATGCACATGTTAAGATGGACAACCTTTCAGACGGAAGATCCAAAGGCTCATTCGTACACTACTGTAACAACCTCCAACGGTAGTCCGGTACAGGTAACCTCTTTTATCAACCGACCCTGGAGCGAAATTATTCCCAGTGAATATTTGGATAAATACGATCCTTACTACAATGTGTTAGAGGTGAAAGTAACTGAAAAAGGGTTACAAGAAGGTGAGACCATTGATATTGTAATAGGAGATAAAACACAGGGTTCACAAGGTGTATTGGTGCAGTATATGGATGAACATCCTTGTGTTATAGAGACCTATGTGGATCCAACTGGCGATAATAATTTCTACCCTATGGGGGTGAATCCAACTATTGAGATTGTTGCCGGCGAGCCGGCGAAATTATCTGTACTGGCCGCTTCTAATGCTATCGCTGGAGAACCATTCTGGTGTTTAGTACGTGCTGAGGACAAATATGGAAATATTACAGATTCATATGAGGGAAAAATCAAAATCCGAATAGTTGAAGACAATGAAGGCAGTATGAAAAAGTATGCATTCAGAACCTCAGATAATGGAGTACACCGCTTTAATGATATGGCAATAAAAAAGCCGGGGACATACAGGTTAGTTGTAAATGATGAAAAAATGGAGGCTGTTAGTAACCCTATTTTAGTTACAGAAAACAGAACCGCTTTAAATATTTATTGGGGCGATATTCATAATCATACAAAATCATGCGATGGAAGGGGGACAACCACACAATCGTATGAGTTTGGAAGGGATGTAGCAGGACTTGATTTCTGCTCGGTAACCAATCACAGCGAAAATCTAAGAACGGAGGAATGGGAAGAATACAAAGCCATAACAAAAGAATTTAATGATCCGGGGCGATTTGTTACCATACCCGGTTATGAGTGGAGCGGACACACCGAAACTGGGGGTGATCACAATGTCTATTTTCTGGAAGATAATCCTCCGATTTACCGTTCCCGGGCGAATTTTAATTACTACAACTACAACAATTATCAGGGCAATGAAATACAGGCCAACCACATTGAGGATCTGTATCTGATGCTTAGTAAGCATTATATCGATAAAAACATTATCGTTATTCCGCATTATGGTGGCAGAAAAGGAAACAAGAACTGGCACAATCCAACCTTGGAAAGGTTAATAGAAGTATACAGCGACCACCAACGAAGTGAGGCTTGGGTACAGGATTACCTGAAACAAGGATGGAAAACCGGTATAATGGCTAGTTCCGATAATCATAACGGGAAGCCGGGTTACTCCATAACATTTACGCGAACATCGGGAAACCTTTCTGAAATCGATTGGGAAAAAGAAGAAATCGGAACTTCCCTCATTGCTGTATATGCTGGTAGCTTGCAACGGAAAGATATATTCAATTCTATGTATGACCGTCATTGCTATGCCACGTCCGGCGACAGAATATTGCTTGATTTCAGGATTAATGAAAAGCTAATGGGATCAGAGATCACTTCAACAAATGCACCGGAGATTAAAGTTGATGTTGCAGGAACGGATACCATAACGAAAATCGAAATCAAGAAAAACAACCAGGTAGTAAAAGAATTTTTCCCAGGCACCAAGGAATGTAAGGTTACCTGGACCGATGAAAATTTTAAGGAAGATGAAGCTTGTTTCTTTTATGTTAGGGTGCAGCAACAGAATAACGAAGAGGCTATTTCTAGTCCTGTTTGGATAAATAAAAATATAAAAGATGAAACAAAATAGAATTTCAGCAAAAACACTTTTGATTGGTTTATTGATTGCTGTGCTGTTTAGATGCAGTTCGGAAATGAGCAAGAATAAACCAGGTCTTTATGTAGAGAATGGTACATTAATGAAAGCCAACCAACCTTACTACGGCATTGGGGCTAATTATTATGATCTTTTTAATCGATCCATTAAAGATGTTTCAGACACAAGTCATATTGCTGGTCTGACACGATTGGCCGAGGCAGGGATTCCTTTTGTTAGGTTTTCCGCCGGAGGATATTGGCCGGTTGACTGGCAGCTTTATAAGGAAGACAAGGGAACCTATTTTGAGCTTTTTGACAATTTAGTAGAACTGGCTGAAGAGCTCGAGATAGGATTAATTCCTTCTTTGTTCTGGAATTTCCGGAGTATCGCCGACCTGAATGAGGAAAACATGGACCAATTCATGAACGATAATAGCAAAACCATAGCTTTTATAAAACAATATACCAAGGAGCTGGTGCTGCGTTACAAAAACTCATCTGCTATTTGGGGCTGGGAGTTCGGTAACGAATTCAGCCTTTTTATTGATATCCCACCAATGGGTGGTTCAATTCCCAAGGTGGCACCGACCTTGGGAACCCCTGAAAAAAGAGATTCTGTTCGCGATGTTTTGGTAAGTGGCTGTATGTACAACGCTTATGATGAGTTTTCAAAAACGGTTAGAGAGTATGATCAGGTACGTGCCATTTTCACAGGAGGATCTGAGCCCAGAGCCTGGGCATTTAACAATGCAGCTGGTAATCCATGGAAGAAGGATAGCGAAGAGCAGACCCGTGCAATGTTATTAAGGTATAATCCAGATCCAATTAATACTCTTACTATTAGAGGATATTGGAATCTTAAAAATTCATTCGATAATATTGCCAAAGATGAATATACCCCTGCAAATATTCATGCCAACGAAATTATGGGCTTGAGTTTTACAGAATACATCCCTTATGCCATGAAGTGGTCTAAGGAAATAGGCAAACCTCTTTTTGTTGGAGAATGGGGCGCATCACGGGAATGGCTTAATGAAGGAAAAACCTGGAACACTGTGGATGTAAAAGACGCCTTTGAAGAGCGCTTAGATGGCATTGTTGATAACAGAGTACCTCTATCTGCATTTTGGGTGTATGACTTAAAAGGACAGAAGGGTATGTGGAATATCACGTTTGATAACGATAGAGCTTACATGATTGATATGGTGTTAGAGGCAAATAAAAAACTGAATCAGAACAAATGATGAACACGAATATAAAAAATCGACCAAATGAGAAAAAATACCAAAAGGATATCAGTTTAAATAAAATCAAATGGGCAGATTAATTTAATTAACTATTGAGGTTAACATATATTCGATGAAAAACAAAGTATTATTTTTAACAGCGAGTTTGATGATAGCTATTGGCTTATGGAGCTGCTCCATAAAAACCAAAAATAGCAAACAAACTGTCCCTCCAAATGTATTACTAATCGGTGTTGATGACCTGAATGACTGGATTGGCTGTATGGGAGGGCATCCCCAGGCCATCACACCAAACTTTGACCGTCTTGCTGCACGGGGCGTGCTATTTTCCAATGCCCATTGCCAGTCGCCCGTATGCAATCCTTCCCGGGGCAGTTTGATGACTTCTTTGTATCCGTCTACCACGGGCATATATTTTCTTAGTCCGCCCCCATCTGAATCACAAGTGGCCAATTCAGTTACATGGATGCCCCAACGCTTTCAGGATGAGGGATACTATGTTACTGGGGCCGGGAAGTTATATCATAATGGGGAAAGACAAAATGAACAGCATGTGCCCAATTATGGGGGGCAATTTGGTGGCTTCGGACCTTATCCCGATAAAAAACTCAGTTCGTATCCAGGTCACCCACTGTGGGACTGGGGCGTCTTTCCTGAAGAGGATTCGGATATGCCGGACTTTAAGATTGCCGAATGGGCCACAAACAGGTTGGCTGAAAAACACGATAGCCCCTTATGGCTTGGGGTTGGCTTTTATCGTCCCCATGTTCCTCAGTATGCGCCTCAAAAATGGTTTGACATGTATCCGATGGAGACCCTTCAGTTGCCTGCCATAGTGCCAAATGACCTGGATGATGTTCCCCGGTATGGAATCGACATTAGCAGGCTGAATCATGTACATCCTCCCTTTGATTGGGTGATTGAGAACGATGAATGGAAACCCCTGGTTCAATCTTACCTGGCATGCGTAAGTTTTGTGGATGAGCAGTTGGGAAAGGTGCTTGACGCTTTGGAAAATAGTGAATACAAGGATAATACCTATATCGTTCTGTTCAGTGACCACGGATTTCACCTGGGTGAGAAGGAACGATTTGCCAAAAGAAGTCTTTGGAAAGATGGAGCCGGTGTTCCCCTGATAATTGCCGGGCCGGGGATTTCCCAAGGCCAGATTTGCAACAAGCCTGTCCAATTGCTGGATATTTATCCCACATTGCTCGAATTGACAGGCCTCGAAGCGGATCCAATGCTCGAAGGCAATTCACTGGTTCCACTGCTGCACAATACTGAGGCCAACTGGCCTCATATGGCGAGAAGCAGCTTTGGTCCGGGAAACTATGCCATTGTATCTAAGCAGTTTCGTTATATCCAGTACAATGACGGGTCGGAAGAGCTGTATGATATAATCAACGATCCCCACGAATGGCATAATATTGTTAAAACGCCCGAATTCAGCAATATCGTAAAACAACATCGGGAACAGGTTCCTGTTCAACGACATGAAATTCTTGGCAAAGGATCAACGGGTCATGATTCCTATGAGGCAACTGAAGGAAAAACAAATTAGATTTTTAAATGTAAAAAAAGCGATGAAAAAACTATTACTAATTTTCCTGCTATATACTATGTTAGGAGGCTGTAGATTTAACCAAAAACAGCAAAAGAAAGGTAATAGCCTGAATGTATTACTCATCACCTTGGACGACATGGGTTATGGCACCACTGGGGTGGAAGGATGTACCGTACCCGGCATTACTCCCTATATCGACAAACTTGCTTCAGAAGGCATTACCTTTACCCATGGATTTGTCATGTCGCCCATGTGCGGACCTTCCAGGGCAGCCATACTTTCAGGGAGGTATCCCCATTGCAGCGGGATGATGGGGCACGGAACTATGCCCCCGCCACTATGGGAAGAACCGGCGGTTAAGTCTCCTTCCATTTCTACCTATCTACATGATAATGGATATGCAACCGGGGCAATATTAAAATTACGTCGTTCGAAATACCTGAACACATGGGATACCGAATATCATGAGTTCCCTTATGGTGTGGGGTACCATGATCGTAATCCAAAATCCTTTTACGCACGAACTATGGAGTTTATAAATGCTGCGAAAAAAAGCGATAAGCCTTTTTTCCTTTATGCGAATCCAATAGACCCGCATCGCCCCTGGGATAATACCGAACAGGAGAAAGAAATGCTGGCAGAATGGAATCCTGATAAAAGATATCCGGAGCCCTCAAGAAAATATAGTACGGATGAGATTGAAGTGCCGGAATTTTTATTGGATTTACCTGGTATCAGAGAGGCATTAGTACCCTATTACAATGCACTGAACAGGGGAGATGAATGTGTGGGAAGTATTTTGCAGGCTATTGATGACAGTGATATGCGGGATAACACCTTGGTAATATTCCTTTCAGATCATGGAATGGGGGCACCGGGTGCAAAGAACACCTTGTACCACGATGGCATACGAACACCCATTATTATGCGATGGCCTAAAAAAATACAGGAAGGAGTAATTGATGAAAAATCAATCGTATCAGCCATTGATATTGTTCCTACCATTCTGGATGCAGCAGGATTACCTTCGCTGGGAGCAGTCGAGGGGAAATCCATCATCGATGTGATACTCGGTAAATCGGCTCAAACGGAGAGAAAATATGCCTATGCTTCCAGCAACTACCGGTCAAGTTGTACCCCGGAAGAGTTTTTCCCGCACAGAGCCATCATCAATGAATCTTTTTGTTACATATTTAATTCCTATGTAGTCCGCTCGGATGGAGAAAAGAAAAAATGCAGCGGATGGATGGATGTGGTTAATTCGAGTCTTTCAAAAAGCGAAAAGCTCAAGCATAAAATCGATTACATGGAGTTTCGCGCCCCTGAAGAGTTATACGAATTGAAGAAAGATCCCGGCTGTTGGCATAATCTGGCTAGTGATCCCGATTATACGGACAAATTAGAGAAGTACAGAAAAAAGATGCTTAAAGAGATGGAAGATACGGCTGATCCTGAATTGCCGGTATTTAATCTGATTTTCAATCAATAATTGAACAATGCAAAAATTACTAATCCTTCTTATTGTTTCAGTTTTCTTTTGCTCTAACACCCTGAAGGAGATTAATGGTCAACCCAATGTAATTGTAATTTTAACCGATGACCAGGGCTGGGGAGACCTGAGTATAAGTGGAAATACCAACCTCAGTACTCCGAATATCGATAATCTGGCAGAGACAGGCGTGAGTTTCGACAAGTTTTATGTTTCTCCGGTTTGTTCACCTACCCGTGCTGAGCTGCTCACCGGCAGATACCATGTGCGTGGTGGGGTTTATTCTACATCCGCCGGAGGCGAGCGTCTCGATTTGGACGAAACCACCATTACGCAGGTATTTAAGGATGCCGGTTATGCTACCGCTGCATACGGCAAATGGCACAATGGCATGCAGCCACCTTATCATCCCAATGCCCGTGGATTCGATGATTTTTATGGTTTTTGTTCAGGCCACTGGGGAAACTATTTTTCGCCTATGTTGGAGCATAATGGTCAGATTGTAAAAGGAGATGGATTTATTATCGACGATTTAACTGATCACGGAATTGCATTTATTGAAGAAAACAAGGACAATCCGTTTTTCCTGTACTTACCTTATAATACGCCTCATAGCCCTATGCAGGTTCCCGATAGTTGGTGGGGTAAGTTTGAAAACATGGAGTTGGAAATGTATAATCGTGAGCCCGACAAGGAGAATATCCAATTCACCAGAGCGGCACTGGCCATGTGCGAAAATATCGACTGGAACGTGGGACGCATCACTGAAAAAGTTAAAGAGCTGGGATTGTCGGAAAATACTGTCATTGTTTATTTTTCGGATAATGGTCCGAACGGGATTCGCTGGAATGGTGGCATGAAGGGGCGAAAAGGTTCAACCGATGAGGGAGGGGTACGATCACCCATGTTTATGAAATGGGAGGGAAAACTGAAACCCGGGAAAACGATAACCCAAATTGCAGGTGCCATTGATCTGCTGCCAACGTTGGCCGATTTAGCCGGAATTAAATACAAATCACAAAAAACACTGGATGGGGTAAGTCTTAAGCCCTTACTATTGGAAGAAGATCCAGATTGGAAAGACCGCTTAATCTTTAACCACTGGGACAAAAAAACGAGTGTCAGAAGTCAGCAATACAGACTGGATCATGATGGGGAACTGTTCGATATGGTCAATGATCCTGGACAAACCATTGATATTTCAGCTACACAGCCGGAGGTCGCCCAACAACTTACCAAAGCAAAAAAGAAATGGGAGAAGGAAGTATTATCAGAACTTCCGGAAAAGGACACCAGAACTTTCCCTATCGGTCATCCTGATTACAGGTTTACTCAAATTCCTGCACGTGATGGAACGGCACACGGAAACATTAAACGGTCCAATAAATTTCCCAATTGCTCCTTTTTTACCAACTGGATAAGTATTACCGACAGCATAACATGGGATGCAGAGGTATTGGAAAGTGGTGAATACGAGGTTGAACTTTATTATACATGTCCGGCCGAGGATATTGGTTCCGTTTTCGAACTCAGTTTCGGTAACAGCAAACTTACCGGAAAGATTACTGAAGCACACAATCCTCCTTTAACAGTAGTGGAATATGACAGATTTCCCAGAATAGAATCTTATGCAAAAGACTTTAAGAAAATGCCTGTTGGAACCATTTATCTTGAAAAGGGCAAAGGATTGTTAACATTAAAAGCACTGGAGATTCCTGGTTCGCAGGTTATGGACTTTCGCTTGCTGATGCTGAAACGAATAGAGCATAAAGATGCAAAAAATCTACAATTTTAAACCTGATCATGAACAAAAAACTGAATCCATTTATAATCGTACCAGTACTCCTGTCATTTTTTGTAATGAGTTTCCTCGATTTGGTTGGTATTGGAGTGGACAGGGTTAGTAGCGATCTGAACATTGATGCATCACTTGCCCAATTAATACCTTCAGTAGCTTTTCTTTGGTTTTTATTGCTTTCTGTCCCGGTGGGGGTGCTTCAGTCGAAGTGGGGAAAAAAAAGAATGCTGAATATAGGAATGTTGGTGACGGCCTTAGGACTGCTGATACCGTTGTTTATGTATTCGTTTACCATGGTACTAGTCGGTTTTGCCATGTTGGGAATCGGGAATACTATTATCCAGGTATCGGCAAATCCACTGTTGGTTGAAGTGGTTTCTTCGAAAAAGGCTCCAAGTTTTATGAGTTTCTCACAATTTGTAAAAGCCATCGGATCGATGCTGGGGCCTCCTTTGGCAGGCTTGTTTGCAGCCAGGTTTGGCGACTGGAAGTTACTGTTCCTGGTATACGGGTTGGTATCCATTCTTGCTATCGCATGGCTGGGCTCTGTTAAAATCGACGAGTCGCGGAACAATGAAAAACAAGCCTCTTTATTATCCTCATTCAGGCTTATGAAATCTCGGTTCATTGCATTAATGGTTTTTGCCATATTTATTGTAGTTGGTGTTGATGTGGGCTTTAACTCCAATTCCGGTCAATTTTTGATGAATAGCTATGGTATGGGGCAGGTGGAAGCCGAATCAGGCAGAAGTGTTTACTTTTTTGGTAAATTACTGGGAACATTGCTTGGAGCAATCTTGTTGGTACGCTTTTCGTCCTCAAAATTTTATATGTGGTCTTCAGTTTTGGGGATAGTGTCAATTGCTTTTTTATTACTACTTAAATTGCCCCTTGCAGCCTGGGTATTAACTTTTTTTATTGGTCTGGCAGTTGCAAATATTTTTCCTCTTGTTTTTGCTATAACGGTGCAGAAATTTCCAGGCCAGATGAATGCAATCTCCGGTTTGATGATGATGGCCATCTGCGGAGGTGCTGTCATCCCGCCTTTGATAGGCTGGATTACCTTTATGTCGAATAATGTATTGGGTATGGCAGTATTGCTGTTGTGCATGTTTTACCTTTTGGTAGTTTCTTTTTATGTACTTAAAATTAAATAGTATGCGTAGTATTCTAATCATTGCAGTTCTGTTACTTGCTGTTTCAGCTTATGGATCAGTAGCGAAACACAATCTTGACAACAAAACATTACGAATTGCAGATGGGGCTGATCTTCTTCAGTTACAAATCGATTACAGCAAGGGATGTAAAATCAGTCAGGTAATTGTGAATGGTCGAAATACAATCTCTTCTTCAGGGGTATTCACTTCATTCAGTTCAGCAACCAGGCAATACACCTCCTTGGAATCCAAGGAGCAGGCAGAAGTTTTGGTAAAGGGAAACACAGTTGAAATAAGCCATATTGTTTTTGGTGATGAAGAAATGAGTGTTGCCGAAACCTGGATTTTTACCATGAATGAAAAGCAGATTTTATGGAACATTAAACGGGAATACAATCAAAACGGAAAGCTGGATAAAATGTCGATACCTGTTTGGAATTTTTCAGAACTTTCAACCTGGAAAGGAGGTATCCTCAACACCGGGGGAATGGTATGGTGCAAATACCTGAAGGACATTAATGACACCTACGGTGTACATACCAATGGTGTAACTTTCTGGGAGCCGAAATCGGGGGATGGTTTCCGTGTTGAAGCAATTTCTAAAACCGGAGGGAACATAGCCAGTGCATTCAGTCATGGCCCGGATAGTACATTTGTATTTACCCAGTACCTCACCCCTTCAGAGCTTGGGCAACGCTATGACCTAAGCCGCTTTGTAAACGGGAAATCAGATGTATTCACTCCCTTTGAAGTGGAAAAAGGACGCGCGGAGATTTCCCTTAAGCTCAGTTATGTGGATTATGCCAAAGAATATGACAGGGGCAATCTGGTTGGTATTGATGCCATAGCCGTACGCGAACTACTGAATACAACCGGAAGGTATGGTGTGATTGACAAAAATATAATTGGAGCCAACGGATGGGTAACAAATTGGAAATGCCTGCACGAACCCTTCTTTGCCCAAATAGGGATGGCGGTAAATGATAAAAACTATACCGAAAACTTTTCTTCAACTCTTGACCAGGAAAGAGATCAGGCCATTGAAGAAGACGGAAGGGTGCTGGCACGTTGGCACAATGTACCCGAAGCTCAAAATAGCAACTACAATTTTAAAACCGGTTACTACGATTGTCCTTGGGGGTATACCATTGATGCTCAGCCCAGCCAGGTTATCAACACTGTTGAGCAGTTCCATCAAAACGGTGATTTGGAGTGGTTAACAGCGCATAAGCAGAGCTGCGAAAAAGTGCTGAACTGGTTAATTAATCGGGATTCCAATGATAATGGTATTTTCGAAATGCTGAACAACAACAGCGAAGAAGGAACATGCAGCGACTGGATCGATGTGGTTTGGGCAAGCTTTGAAAATGCTTTTGTGAATGCCCAGATGTATGAAGCGCTAAACCTTTGGGCAGAATGTGAAAGGATTCTTGGAGATAAAGAAAAGGCAGAATATTATTCAATGGTGGCAGAACGTTTAAAAGAAGCCTTTAACAAACCGGTTCAGGAAGGAGGATTCTGGTCGGAAGAAAAGACACAGTATATCTACTGGCGCGATAAAGACGGCTCCCTGCATGGCGATAATCTGGTAACGCCTGTTAACTTTGCAGCCATCGCTTTTGGAATATGCGACGATCCCCGGAGGATAAAAGCCGTCCTGAACCAGATAGAAGAAAAGGCCACAGCCGAGAATCTGTTCCACTGGCCCCTTTGTTTCGAATCTTTTAAAAAGGAAGAGGTGCATGCTCCGGTCAACTGGCCATTCCCGAATTACGAAAACGGGGATATTTTTCCAACCTGGGGTTATATGGGCATCCGCTCGTATGTGAAATATGACAAAGGTATTGCCCTGAAATACATTAAAAATATCCTTCGTCAGTACGACAAAGACGGATTATCTTCGCAACGCTTTGCGCGCAAAACGCAGGAAGGTATCGGTCACGATATTCTGGCAGGGAGTGCGACAACAATTACGGCATTATACCGCGACATTTATGGTATCAGGCCGATGTGGAACAGAATGGGACTGGAGCCCAATATGCTACAAGAGCTAAACGGAACAGAATTTAAATACACGCTGCGGGAATCTGTGTACAACATCAAACTAAGCGAGAACAAGTATCAGGTTTCTACCAAAGACTTTACACTGGATAATACCCAAGGTTTTGGTGTGAACATGAAGGACAACACTTTGTTTTTTTATCCCAAAAACAAGGAGGCTTCGGACTTAATGGTAACACGCGGGAATTCACTACCCATAAAAATAGAGATCGGAGAATGGGGTAACAAACGAAACTGGAGGGTTGGATCAAAGGGTGACTACACGTTTGCAATGGCAGGATTAACCCCGGAGACAACTTATAATTTGATAGTGAATGGTGTTAAAATGCAGAGCTTTATGGCAAATGCTGAAGGGATTGTTAGTTTCTCACACCATTGTGAAATTCCAACTTCTTTTAGTTTAGTTACGGTGCTATAATAATGGGTTGGCTCAATAGAAATGGTTAATAGAATTTAAAAAAAATAACGATGAATACGCTATCAAAAGGAAAATTGGCAGCCGTAGTAGTGGCTTTTTCGATTGCCGGATGTACTCCCAAAGAAGGAAAAAAACCAAATATATTGATAATTATGGCGGACGATCTAGGGTTTTCTGATTTGGGATGCTATGGTGGGGAAATAAAAACACCGAATCTTGATAGATTGGCCGCCAGAGGTTTGCGTTTTACACAATTCAATAACTGTGGCAGGTGCTGGCCTTCAAGGGCATCTCTTCTGTCTGGATTTTATCCGCAACAGATCGGGCGCGACAGCGCTCCTGGAATTTTGGGAGGAGGCAAAGGTGTACGTCCAGACTGGGCCGCATTGGTCCCTGAATATATAAAAGATGCAGGCTATCGGTGCTATCATTCAGGGAAATGGCATATAGATGGAATGCCCATAGAGAATGGTTTTGATCGCTCATATTATCTTAGCGATCAAGGACGTTTTTTTAACCCTTTAACGCATTATGAGGACGATAAAAAACTCCCCCCAGTTGAAAAGGGCACAGGATATTATGCTACTATTGAAATTGCCGATAAAGCTATTGAATATTTGAAAGAGCATAATAGAAAACATGCCGGTAGCCCCTTCTTCTCATACGTGGCATTTACAGCTCCTCATTTTCCCTTACATGCATTGCCTGAAGATATAGAAGCCATTGATGACCGGTATTCGCCGGGCTGGGAAAAGTTGCGGAAGAAACGATGGGAACGAATAAAGAAAATGGGCATAGTGAATGGGGATTTATCTGAGGTTGAGGAGCAGATTGGACCTCCCTATCATTTCCCGGAGGCATTGGAGATACTTGGCGATGGAGAAGTAAATCGTCCGTTACCCTGGAATGACCTTACACCGGATCAAAAGCAGTTCCAGGTGAATAAAATGAACATACACGCGGCAATGGTGGAGAGGATGGACAAAGAGATCGGGCGTATAATAAGCCAGTTAAAAGAGATGAATGAACTTGAGAACACTTTGATTCTTTTTCTTTCCGACAACGGTGCCAGTGCAGAAATAATGGTAAGGGATGATGGTCATGATCCTGAGGCAATACCTGGTTCGGCTCCCACTTATCGATGCCTTGGACCGGGATGGTCTAATATGTGTAATACACCTTTCAGACGGCATAAGACATGGGTGCATGAAGGTGGTACCTGCACTCCTTTAATTGCGAACTGGCCAAATGGTATTAAAACGCATGGAGAGTTACGCCATACTCACGGTCATATCATCGATATTGTTCCAACAATACTCGATCTGGCCGGTATTTCATCGGACAAGCAAAAGCATGTATCATTACCGGGGCAATCGCTGAGGCCTGTATTTGCAAAGGAAATAAATTGGCAACATAGTATCTGGTATTATCACGAAGGAAATCGTGCTTTACGCTCCGGCAACTGGAAGTTAGTTGCTGCCAGGGACGAGCCATGGGAACTTTATAATTTTGATAAAGACCGCACAGAATCGAATAACCTTGCCGATAGCAATCCAGATAAAGTTATTGAAATGGGAACCCGGTGGAATAAGATGTTGGATGAAATTCGAGAAGTTGCCCCACAAAAAAGTACTGAAAAACAGAAGGTTTCGGTTTCAACAGAAAATCTGAAATAAGAAAAATATTAAACGGATAAAACAGACTATGAAAAAAATTATCTTGTTCACATTTTTATTTTGCATGCTGCTGCAAATAAAAGCTATTGCAAAAATTTCAATGCCCGTTACTTTTGGCGACGGTATGGTTTTACAACGCGATATGCCGGTGCGGATATTTGGCGAGGCTTCTGAAGGGGCATCAATAACCGTTCGTTTTAATGGTCAGGAAAAAACAACAGTTTCACAAAATGGGAATTGGATGCTAACATTAGATGCCATGCCTGCTGGAGGACCCTATAAATTAAATGTGTCAGGAGATGGTGATGAAATTACCTTCAATGATGTCATGCTGGGCGAAGTCTGGTTGGCCGGGGGCCAATCTAATATGGCTTTCCCACTTCAAAGTACAATTGATTTTGAAAAGCATTTGCCTGCCAGGGAGAATCCCAAACTGAGATTTCTTCAAATTCCCGTTACTGAATTTGGAGAAATAAACAGAGATGGTTTGGAGTGGAAGAATTTCGATCCTGAATCGGTGAAGAGGTTTTCTGCCGTTGCCTACTATTTTGCTACAGAGCTGCAAAAACGTTTGGGAGTCACCGTTGGTGTCATCGGAAGTTATCGGGGTGGCACCTGGAACGAGAATTGGATGACATCTGAGTCCATAAAGAACGAACCGGAATTAAAATATTTGCTTGATGATTATGAAAGGGAATATGCAAAGTTCAAAGATGAGGCAGCATACGAGGCGGCATATCAAAAGTATATAAGCGCCTTAAATGATTGGATAGCCAAGGGAGGTTGGTCTTATGGGAGAGTACCGTTTGCACCCTTGGGGCCCAAAGCCTATCAGCGGCCCTCCGGGTTATACGAAACAATGATAAAACCATTGCAACCATACACAATTAAAGGATGTATCTGGTACCAGGGAGAAGGGAATGCTGGTCGCTATGAAGAATTCAGAACGCTCTTCCCAGCTTTTGTAGACGGATGGAGAGCAACATGGCAGAATCCTGAATTACCTTTTTATTTTGTGCAACTTCCCGGTTATGGAAAGGGGACTACCTGGCCGCAGTTCAGGCAAGCACAATTGGATTGCTGGAAAAAAATTGATCATTGTGGCATGGTTGTGTCGGAGGGGTGTAATGATGAGGAAGATATACACCCCAAAGTCAAAAAGCCCATAGGGGATCGATTGGCAATTGCTGTTTCTGCAGAGTTGTATGGGCAGGATCACATCCCTTACGGACCGCTATTTAAGTCTGTAGAGTTTGAAAACGGCAAAGCAAAAATTAGTTTCGATTACTGTGGAGGCGGTCTGGTATTACGCTCTGAAAATAGCGACTCATTTGAGATCGCTGGTAACGATAAGGTTTACAGAAAAGCACAGTACATAATAAACAGAGGTGATATGATACTTTGGAATGATGGAATTACAAGGCCAAAGTATATACGGTATGCTTATAGCCCAAATCCCGAGATGGTTCTGTTTAATCAGGAAGGGTTGCCTGCTTCACCTTTTACGACAAAATAGAGAATATTTTTGACCGATATACAATACACTCAATATGAAGAAAACAATAGTACTGGTTGGCATAATTGCTTTAATATCGTGCCAAAAAAGCGATAAAGCAAAATTTCCTGTATCATTTCTATGGTACGCCGGTCATCCAGGCCAAGCTTGTGTTTGACTATCAAGGCCGCTATCACCGTGCGGATGTTTACACTTTTACGTCCCGAGCCCGCATAGAGCTTCCGGCTATAAACGGATGCAAGGGAATCCCAGGGAATCAAAGCGGCTAATTTCACCCATCGGTTCTCCTTGTCCAACTCTCGCTGGAAAGGATGCTTGAACATATTCAGACTTAATTGGCTTTGTGGCGTGTAATCAATCATATCTGAGGGGGTTTTGATCCCAATTTATAGAAAATCGTGCATTTACTCCAGCGATAAATCTTGAAAAATTGAACAAATGGAAGTTGATAGTCAGTGGATTAAATGTGTGTATTGAGAAAATCAGCAGACCCTATTTAAACGTTGGATTAATTGATCTTCTCGGAGTTTAAATGTGGTGTTAGACCAGGAATGAACAAATATTTTTTAAGGTTATAGAGAGTTCTTATATTTCAAGGGTGTAACTCCTTTTTCCTTTTTAAAAATTGCTGAAAAGTTACTCTGGCTGCCAAATCCACATAAATGACTGATCTCCCCAAAATTATCGTTGCCGCTTTTGATCAATTCGATCGATTTATTGATGCGGTATTTGGTTATAAAATCTTTTGGAGAAACATCCGTAACACTCATAAACTTCCGGTAAAAATTGGTTCTGCTCATATTCATCTGGCTGGCCAGAAAGTTTACATTGAGTTTTGGCGATTGGTACTCTGATGCAACTATTGATTCAATCCGTTTTACAAAATTTAGTTCAAACTGATTGGTAATTTCCACGTCGTGTTCCACCAATATACCTTGTTTATAGGATGTCTGGAGTTTTTTTCTGGATGCAATTAAATTTTTGATTCTTGAGATCAGAACATTTTGCTCAAAAGGCTTCGAGATATAATCATCCGCGCCGTATTCATAACCTGCTATTTTGCTTTCGGTATCGGTTTTAGCTGTCAGTAGAATGATAGGAAGATGTGAAATGAGGTCATCTTCCCTTATGCGTTTACACATTTCAAAACCGTCCATCTCCGGCATCATAATATCTGAAATAATAAGCTCGGGAAGTTGATTTTGTGCCAGCTTAATTCCTTCCTTTCCATTGTACGCAGAAATAACGTTAAATTGCTTTTTTAATGAGGAGCTAATAAAACGATTCAATTCCAGATCATCTTCAACCAAAAGAATCTGTGGCTTATCATCATTTGTGCTTACAGAAATTGTTTCTTCAAGGTGCTTTTCGGGTATCGACGGTTGCGTGGTAGTATCTGCGCTGATCCATTGATCCTTTTTGTAGGTTTTATCGTTCAGGGAAAGTACAAAGGAAAATTTGGTTTCAATATTTTTTTTGCTGCGAGCTATAATGGCTCCATGATGCAATTCGACCAGTCTCTTTGTAAAGTTTAATCCAATTCCGGTTCCTGAGTAGTCAGGCTTCTTTTTGTCTATTTTTGATTGTGTGAATCGGTCGAATATGACGCCCAGATCATTTTTAGGAATTCCAATGCCATTATCAATAACTGAAATCTTCACATAGGAATCATCTTTCATCATCGACTTACTACCAAAGAAACTAGCCATCTCAGGGGCTTCAAGCATTTCCATCTTGATCTTAATCAGGCCTTTTACCTTGACGTGTTTTAGTGAGTTGGACAAAAGGTTGCTCATTATCTTTTCATACTTGTCTTCATCAATAGGCAGTATCAATTTGTCAAAATCCGATTCCAGTTCAATCGCAATTTCTTTGCTTGAAGCAACATATCTATAAGGTTGAATCAGCCTGTTTGTTAGCTGAACAATATCATCTCGTCTGACTTTTAAATCAAGCGCATCATTTTCGAGTTTCTGAACCGATAAAAGCTGGTTGACCAAGCTTAATAATCGATTGGTGCTGTATTGTAAGCCAGAAAGGAGGCTATTTTTATGTTCTTTTCAGTCAGATCTTTTGATAGTAAATCAACATTTCCTTTAATAAGGGTTAGCGGAGTGCGGATTTCGTGTGAAATATTTGAGAAAAAACGCATTTTCATTTCCGCAACTTCTTTTTCACGTATGCGCTCATTGTGCTCAACCTCAAGTCTGCTTTTATATAACTTGGCTCGTAATTTTAATTGAAAAGTAATGTAAATAATCGTTGACAACAAAAGCAGATAGAGACTGAAAGCCCAGATGGTGAGGAAAGGTGAAGGTTTTATTTTTATATTAAGAGTAGAAACTTCGGACCATATTCCCTTGTTATTCTGGGCTTTTACTTTGAATCTATAATTTCCGGGTCGTAAGTTTGAGAAACTTGCCATATTTCTTTTTCCGACATTATTCCATCCTTCTTCCAGACCCTCTAAAATATAACAGTACCTCATTTCGTCGGCAGCAACAAAATCAAAGGCATGGTATTCAATTGTAATACTGTTTTGTTTGTGATTGAGTTTGATTTCAGGAGTAATGTTTAAATTCGTGGAAAGAATATCCGTTTCGTCATCCACCTCAACCTCCTTGTTTTGAACGGTTAATTTCTGAAGAATAATTTTTGGGGGATGTTTACTGGTAGACCGGGACATTAACTCCGGATCGAAATAGCTTAATCCATTGTTACCTCCAAAATAAACGATTCCATTTTTATCGGTATGGGCAGATTTTGCATGGAATTGTAAATTATTTAGCCCTTCATTATAAAAGTAATTCACAAATTCTTGCTCCTTATTAAATCGTGACAAACCGTAGGAAGTACTTAACCAAAGAACGCCGGATTTGTCTTCTGTAATACCCACGATGTCATTATCGGGAAGACCATCTTCTATGGTGTAGACTGTAACATCGTTTGTGTTAAGATCGAGCCTGTGCAATCCGGTAGCATAATTTCCAATCCACAAGATGTTGTCATCGTCTAGATGTATGGTTATTGTTTGATTTGCCACGTTGCTTTCAACATTGCTAACACGATGAATACTCCTGGACTCCCCTGACGTAATATGATAGATAAAGATACCGTTAACGTAGGATGCTACAATTAATTCTTCCCTATTAAGCGGAATAATTTGTGAGATATTAGATCCCAGTTTTAATTCCTGTTTGATTAAATTGCCGTCTAAATCAAAGATAAAAAAACCTTGTTCATCAGAACAGGCAATAACCTTTCCTTCCAACTCACAAAAAGCTGACATGCCTTCATTGGCCGCAGAAATGTAGTATTCTTTCAGTTGTTTTGCCCGTTGATCAACAATGTGTAATGCCCTTTGATCAGCCACCCATACTTTATGTTGAGAGTCAACAAAAATGGTGCGAATATGATCGGAGCTTAAAAAACTATTTTGCGTATTGTAATTCCTTGTGCTTTTCGTGTCAGCATTATAAATAAAGAAACCGTCGTTACGCGAACCGATGTAATAGTTGTTTTGGGTGTCGCTCGTAATGCTGTTGATAAATTTATTGTCGGTTATCTTGTTCAGTGAGATGTCATAATTTACATTGCCACAATCGTTAAACGCAATATTTACCCCGTGATCGAAACTGCCTACCCAAATATTTTCATCCCGGTCCTTAAATGCACAAGTAATGAAGTTCGAATTGATATCAGAATTTGCTTTGTTCAGGTTAATGAGAGCATTTGTTTCCAGGTCGAAAATGAACAGGCCTTGCGTTCGGGTACCAAACCAGATGGTATTATCAATCTTTTCTATAAACCAAATTTCCAGATCTTTTAATTGGTTCAGCTTTCTCCATTTATTTGGTAAAGGACTAAATGTTTTTTTCTGAAGGTCGAATGCAGCGAATTGTTGACCGCTTAAAATAAGGATACTGTCGATTTTAACCATGGGACCACCAGAAGACGTCCCTTGAACAGAAGGAATAGCATATCGATTAAATTGGTCTGTTCGCGGATTGTAGTTCGCCAGGAATAAATTGTCGTTTGATTTACCCCAAATCCCTGTAGCGGAATCAACATGCAGCTCAGTTAATAATAAATCGTTTTCGATATGGGGCAGTTTCTCAAAAGACTTCTGTGTTGCGTTAAAAACACAGAACCCACTTAAGCTACTCATTCCATAAGTTTTATCACCAAAATCAACAAAAGCATGAAATCCACCATGTTGTGTTTCAAGTCGATACATTTTTTCTTTTTGGGTGTCAAACAGGTTTACCCCATTTGACCAACAAAAAAGCTGCCCGTCTTGATTTTTGTATAGTGCATTCAGCATATTGCTATAAAGCGAATTTTCATCACTACCAACAAGATAGTGTTTAAATCCAGTCCCGTCATACCTGTTCAATCCTCGTGCGGTTGAAATCCATATATAGCCTAGATCGTCCTGCACAATTGATGATATATTCAAATTGCTCAGCCCGTCCCGTAAATCAAGTTGCTGGAATTTAGGAGGAATAAATTTATGGCTTTCCTGTGCAATCAATGCAGAAGAAATCAATGAAAAAAGTGAGCATAAAATCCACTTCTTTGGCCTGTATATATGCAAAAGTAATTTTTTCAACTTTTCAAAATTAGGAAAAAAGATTGGTGTTCCAGTATGGCTAATTCTAAAATGATTACACATTCACAGCGATCAACAGATATTCACCCATCAGCAGGAACTATTTCTTCCCCGAGCCTCAATCAAACAAAGGCCCTGCTCGAAAAAGGCTCAAATGCACCACCCCTGACTTGACTGTATCCCAGCACATGAAAAACCTTCAGCCGCGGGATTGGGGTGAGATAACGGTGCGTAACACCACCCTTTGGGCAGTACCATTTTGCCAGGGTATTGATCTGGAACGCAAGGTTCAGCCAGATAGAACCACGGAAGCTGGTCATTCACAAAACCAAGTCAGCTAAAAATACCGTTAAAATAACCTATTCGTCACGAATGCCAACCTGAAAAATACACTCATAAAGCATTGGCCTACATGCAGGCACAGCGGTTCTTTGTAGAACACAGCATCAAAGAATCAAGGCCGGTACTGTGGATCGACCAGTTTCAGACCCGCAAGTGGCTGGCATGGAAACACCGGGTCGCTTTAAACGTTATCGTTTCTTCGCTTATACTCCGTGAAAAACGATCGAACTTTTAGTCGTTGGCGATTCTTTCCGCCAACGATATCAAAAAATGGTTTGTCTTTCCGCTCTTTAAAGAAATGACCGGAGAACAGTTTTTTGATCAAAAGCACCACCGCCACGAGATTAGACAGAGAGAAATAAATAAGGCATAGCAAAGGTTCTAAATGTGCTAAAGTAGAACCAAGTGAGGACATTTTAGTACTGCGCAAAGTTTAGTTTTCCATTAAGAGAGATTATCTGTTCTATCGGGCTCTATTCCAAACAAAAAGTAAGATTCTTTAGTGGCCGATGATCGGCAAGATTCGTTGTCATCAAAATCAGGCTACAAGGAATTCGGATTCGGTTTTTCCCAACCAGCTTCGATAATCGCGATCGAGTCATATCCGATAGCAATTCAGATAAGAATGCAAAGCGTCGAAGGATCTCTTTTTTATTTTTATTGGATAAATCGTGTCAAGGACGTGAAAGGATAAATTTGGATCCGAAACAAACACGATAAAACAGGTACAAAACTGACAAAAAATGCGATTGTGTACATTTAGGATAAATTTTGAAACACTTTTTGTAAATCGTTAATTTAATACTGTGCATTTTTGAGTTATCAAACCAAAGTAATAAAACAAGCCCGGCTGAAAGAAATTATTTGCCATTCGGATGGGCGCAAACCTAAAACTATGAAACGAACGACACAGCTGCATTTATTCTGCTCAATTGGCCACTTTTCATCTACCCGAAGTGAGATGCCCGGTCTCAAAAAAGGATGCAAAAAACATTTTAGTGTAGATGATTGATCCAATTATGATTCTCTAAAGACAAGGAATAATCCTCTCTATTTCGCCTGGCTTGATTAATAGTAGGCAAAACCGATGCGTATTAAACGTGGTACTATTATACAGGCAATATTGTGTTGCATAACCCGCATCAAAAACTAAAGCGATCAAACTAATAATTTAACTAAATGGTTTAATTTATGAAAAAAAATGTAACAAGTGCTTTTCTTAAAAGGAAAGTATTTCGATTTTTTGTATTGATGAAAGTTGTTTGGGTGTTTATGCTAGCTTCTGTTATAGAGGTTCAAGCAGTGGATATTCAAAAGGCTACTTATTTAACTGATCCACCTGGCTCGACGATAAATGAAAATCGGGTTGAACAGCAGGAAAGAACCATTACCGGAAATGTTACCGACAGCAATGGATCGCCATTGCCAGGTGTAACAGTCATTGTTAAAGGAACCACAATTGGCACTGTAACCGACATAAATGGAAATTTCTCTTTGAAAATTCCTCTTGATGCTGAAACTTTACAATTTTCGTTTATTGGGACGAAAACACAGGAAGTTGCCTTAGGGGAGATCAACACTTTTAATATTGTATTGGAAGAAGAAACAACCGGATTGGACGAAGTCGTTGTCGTAGGTTATGGAGCACAGAAAAAGGAATCGGTGACCGGTGCCATTTCAACCGTTAATACGGAGGATTTAAAACGAAGTTCTTCTCCCAATCTATCGGTTGCATTAGCGGGTCAGATGCCCGGCTTAACGGTAATGCAATCATCGGGACAACCTGGTAGGGATAATGTGAATCTTTACCTCCGGGGGATAGGAACTTTAAATGATGCGTCACCACTTATTTTGATTGACGGAGTCCCTCGAGACAATATTGCAACACTTGATCCGAACGAAGTTGCTTCTGTTTCTATTTTGAAAGATGCCTCTGCTACCGCCGTGTTTGGTGTTCGAGGGGCAAATGGAGTCATTCTTATCACTACCCGCCGTGGAGAAGCAGGAGAGTCGGAGCTAAACATAACGTTTGACCGGAGTTATCAGCAGTTTATTACGCATAACGATCGGATACACTCCTGGGAATTTGCTGAACTTCGTAATCAGGCGTTTTCAAATAGCAATCCTGGTGCGGCACCTGAGGATTATCCTTTTACGCAATATATGATTGACAAATACAAAAGTGGAGAGGATCCTGTCTTTTATCCTGACCGGGATGTCTATCATGATTATTTTCGCGATTGGGCACCTCAAACGCGTGTTAACACGAATTTTAATGGGGGAGGAGAGTCTTTTACCTATTTTTTGAATGCCGGTTATATTGGTCAGGGGGGGAATTTTTATACTGAACCTGAAAGCGCTCTTGGATATGATCCCAGTTACAGTATGGATCGTTACAACTTTCGTGGCAATATCGATTATAATATTGCGGACAATCTAAAGGCTTCATTAAATCTGGCTACTTATTTGCAAAAGATGAATTCTCCTCAAACGGCAGAGTTGTATGGGAGTATGGCTAATCTGGTGCAAAATATGATGGCTTATTCATGGGCAACTCCACCAACAGCTCCAGGTCCCTTAACTGTCCCCGGATATGGCGTTCCTGAGAATGAAATTGTGGCTCAACCCGGTTGGGATCAAAGTACCTACGGAGGAATTAATCGTCGTGGGTATAGAGACGAAACATCAACGGTGCTGAATTCCTCATTGGCGCTGGATTGGGGATTGGATTTTCTTACCAAAGGGCTGAGTGCCCGGGGAATGATAGCCTTCGACAGTCATGCCAATACGGTTCGTCAAGGTAGCCGGGACCATAATACCTATGCAGTCATTGTCGCTCGAAATGCGAATGAGACATCTGGATATTCTGCCATTCGCAACAATACGGATGGCGCAATGCGCCTGGCTAAAACCATGAATTCTTATTATTACGTGAACCTGCAAGCCTCTCTTAATTATGCAAGAAGCTTTGGGAATCATAGTGTTACTGGTATGGTTCTTTATCAGCGGGATAACTGGGATGGCTGGAGTGCAGATCTCCCCTATAATGTAATAGGATATGTTGGACGCGCAACATACAACTATGACAGTCGGTATTTGGCGGAAGTCAATTTTGGTTATAACGGTTCGGAACAATTTGCTCCCGATAACCGGTTTGGCTCATTTCCTGCCTATTCTGTGGGTTGGGTTCCCAGCAACGAAAATTTCCTGAAAGGGAACAGGATCATCACGCATTTGAAGTTAAGAGCCTCTTATGGAATTGTTGGTAACGACAAATTGGGTAATAGCAGATTCCTGTACCAGAGTTTTATTACCATGGGCGGAGGAGAAATACCCGGCTTAGGATACGGACAAAGTGTCCAGCAAGGAAGAATGGGGAACGAAGCCCTTCAATGGGAAAAAGCAGAAAAGAAGAATGTTGCGTTTGACTTAAAATTATTCAATGATTTCTCTCTTACCGTTGATGTTTATAATGAACACCGTGATAAGATCCTGATTGGGCGTTCGACAGTCCCTGTGCTTCAGGGAATACCACTGGGGAATATTCCAAAAGTTAATATTGGTATTGTTGATAACAAGGGATACGAAGTAGAACTAGGCTACCAGAAAATCATCAGTGAAGATTTTTCTGTTGCTCTCAGGGGAAACTTTAACTATAATGAGAACAAGGTAGAATTTGCTGATGAAGTGAAATATGGGGATGATTATGCCTACCCGTATCGCTCTACTGGCTTTAGTATTGGTCAGCATTTTGGCTACCTGATTGACTATAGCAACGGAAATGGTTATATCAATACCCCGGAAGAACTCGAAAATTTACCAACTTATGAAGTTGGGGGCATACCTCGCCTCGGTGATGTTAAGTATGTAGATGTTACCGAAGATGGAGTAATTAACGACCGTGACCTCGTCCCGATTGGATATTCTTCTGTACCACGTGTTTCTTATGGTTTATCAGGAAATGTGACTTTTAAGGATTTTGATTTGTCAATGGTATTTTCTGGTATTACACAAAGCAGTGTCGTACACACTGGTTGGGGAGTAACGGAATTTGGTATAGCAGGGGTCTTCAGTGATTGGCACAAAAGAGCATGGACTCCGGAGCGTTATGCTAATGGAGAGGAAATTAGTTATCCGGCTTTAGCAATGTCTCCTGGAGTGAGCCAGAAAGCGAATAGTTTATTTATTATGGACCGATCCTTTTTAAGGTTAAAAAATATTGAAATTGGTTATAGCCTGCCTGAAAAAGTACTGGACCCAGTTGGAATCGAAAGGGCAAGAATTTATGCCAATGGAAATAACCTGTTAACATGGGATAAGTTCCCCACGAATACCATAGATCCGGAGCAGAATGATGCACTCGCATACCCGTTAACGAAGATGATAAGCTTTGGTGTCAATGTAACTTTTTAATAGCAAAATCAGAAAAAATGAAACATAAATTATACATATTCCTACTGTTTGTTTTTTTATTGAACAGTTGTAATGATGCACTTGATATAGCCCCCGACGGTAATCTGCAATTGGATGAGGTTCTGGCTGATCCGGACAAGGTTGAGGCTTTGGTAAATACATTGTACGAGAATATCCCACAAAAAGGATATGTGTATTTCTTTTTTGATCCTGCTGTTGTTGCTTGCAGTGACGATGGGTGGTCTTCTGAAGATGGTCAGGGACAGTTGGTCGATCAATACTACAAAGACAATACTTCTGCCAGTAATCATCCTATGAGGGATTATCATGATGGACACGGAGCCAGGACTAACGCGTACTGGAGTCGTTACTGGAGACAGATACGATTGTGTTCGCAGTTAATAGAAGTGATTGATGAAGCTGCTGTAAATGATGAAGCTGACCGAGGCAGATTTAAAGCAGAGGCTAAGGTGATGAGGTCTTTCTTCTATATGGAACTGATCAAATGGTTTGGTAAACTTCCGGTCATGGATCAAACAATTCCATTTGATGCCGACTTCGCTGAACTATCCCGTCAATCGGTCTATGAAGTAGCTAGCTTGATTGTTTCAGATTGTAACGATGCGATTAATGAACCAACATTACCTTGGAGGATAACGACTGAGGCAAATGGCGGGCGCGCTACCAAAGCCCTGGCAAGTGCACTACGTTCAGAAGCTATGCTCTTTGCTGCAAGCCCACTTCACAATGGAGGAGAAAACCATTGGGAAGAGGCGTATCAGGTGACAAAATCGTCTGTGGACCAATTAAAGGCCAATGGCTATGAATTATTTAGCACAACTACACAGCCCGATGTATTCGGCAACGGTCCGGCGGCGGCTCTACGTCAGCTGGTTTGTCAAAATGCCGATTATTCCGGTTCTCCCCGAGATAAAGAAACCATTTACCAGGCAAGGGCTGGAGGAGTCTTTGTATGGCACATTGGCTACATTGGGAGCAACATGCCAAATACATTTAAACCAGGGACTTGTCCAACACAGGAATTGGTGGATGCTTTCGAAACAATTAATGGTAAAACTGTATTAGATCTTAATAATCCCTATCAGGACGAAAAACATCTGATTCCAAATTACAATCCGGAAAACGAGATGTACGATCCCAACAACCCGTATGCCAATCGCGATCCTCGTTTTGACCAAACGTTGTTGCACAATGGAAGTAAAATGATATGGGATAATAATGAGATTACCGTTGAAACTTATACCGGAGGTGCTCATGCACCCTCTTTTGAGGTAAGCAATCGTCAGCGATCAAGAACAGGTTATTTTCACAGCAAAATGGTCACCCCCGGAGCTAGTGGAGTTAACCAAATAAACAATGCGAGTTGGAAATTTTATCGCTTGGCCGGATTGCTGTTAAACCTTGCGGAAACTGCGGCAGAAGCAGGTCATCTTGCTGAGGCAAGGACGGCAGCCAACGAGGTAAGAGCACGATCCGGAATGCCGGAGCTTCCTGCAGATTTATCACAGGAAGAACTTATTCTGCGGATACATAATGAACGGCGTGTAGAGTTGGCATGGGAAGAGAACCGTTATTTTGACCTTCGCCGTTGGCAGGAGCCGGATGGAGATTTGAGTGAAACATGTAAATGGTTTACAGCCATGGTGATCACGAAAAATGGCGATGGTAGCTTTTCCTACACCCGACGCAATATTTCGGATAACCCTCGTGGTGGCTGGCAAAACAAAGACCTGGTTCTTCCTCTGCCATTATCTGAAGCATCACTGCTGGAATCGGTAACTGGTCAGACATGGCAAAACCAAGGATGGTAAACTTTAAATTTACAATTATGATGATCAACAAATATATCAAGAATACAGCCATCAACTTAGTTGTTATGTTGATGTGCATAAACCTTTACGCTCAGGGTAATTCCGGTTCAGCCAACTTTGTCGTTAATGAATATGGACAACCCATTTCAGGTGCTGTACTTATTTCTGAGTTTGGCGAAAACCAATATGTCACTTCCACCGATGGAAGCTACCAAATTGACGTAACTGATGGTAGCGCTTTTGTGACTGTAAGGGCATTCGGATTTCTCGATGTTCGTCTTCCTGTCGAGCAAATTAATAAAAAAGAGAAAATTACACTTCAGTTTGATCAACATCAAATGGGAGGTCTGATCAATCTGGGTTACGATTCCTATTCACGGGAATCTTTAACCGGTTCAGTTTCTTCTGTTAGTGGTGCTGAGTTAGATAAGAGCCCAACAGATATCTTTTCCGAAACACTGGCAGGCCGTTTACCCGGATTAACAGTAATCTCAAACCTTGCTGAATTTACTTTTTCAGGCTATAACAATACAAGTAAAGCGATTCGGGGAGTTTCAACCATCAACGGAACCAAGCCTCTCATTATTCTTGATGGTGTGGTTTGCCCAACACAGTATTATGAATTTCTTTCCCCTAAAGAAATAGAGAGTGTATCTGTGCTTAAAGACGCGTCTGCCGTTGCAATTTATGGGATAGAAGGCGCTAACGGAGCAATCGTTATTACCACCAAAGAAGGATTTAATGGAAAGAAAAAGGTAGAGGCCTATGTCGACTATTCTTTTCAGCAAATGACTAAAAGACCAACTTTTGTAAATTCCGCACGGTATGCCGAATTACGCAATGAAGCAGGTGAACGTGATGGTTTGGGAGCTTATTCTCAGTTTTCTCAAGATGAAATTGATCAGTTTCGCGCCGGCGATGATCCAGCTTACCCTGACAACAACTGGTACGATGTGTTTGTGAAAGATGTCGTTATGAGACAACGCGTTGGTGTTAATGTATCGGGAGGTTCAGAAAAATTTAGATATTTCTCCCGGGTAGATTTCATAAACCAGGGTCAATCATTGATAACTGAAGACGAACCTGACCGGGATTATTCGCCAACTCCACATGTGAATGTTGTGAATTTCCGTTCGAATATGGATATGAAATTTAATAATTACGTGTCAGGTTTTATGCGACTTGCCGGTAGTGCCAAACGTGAGAAGCTGACTGGTGCTGGTTTAAATAGGAGCGCTTATAGTCAAATATTTAACCTGCCTCCAACAATGTATGGCCCGCTTTCTCCCGAAATTGAAGATAATCCTGATATGAGCAATCAGGTTGTTACAGTGGATGGAGTGGACAGCCCGGTTTACGGATTATTAAATCGATCAGGTTATGCTGAAATAATTGAAACCAATGCAATTGCGCAGGCAGGTCTGAATGTCAACTTGAGTTTCTTTGCCAAAGGATTATCGATGAGTGCATCGATGGCTTATCAAACCTACATCCGAAATCAAACCAACACGCATCAGGACTTCCAAAGAGTAATTCGGGGGAATGATTTTTCAGTGCTGGATAATTTTTCAAAATACAAAACATGGGAAAATACGCCCTTGGTATATAGTAAGGGCTCCGTATTCTTTTACAATTTTAATGTATTGGCCAATATAAAATACAAAAGAAGGTTTGGAGATCACAGTGTCGATGCCATAGCGCGAACCTATTATTTAATTCAGGAGAAGGAGAATACGGGAAGCAGTAATGGTATTCTACCGTACAAACGTCAAAATTTCGGAGCGAGCGTCCTTTACGGGTATAAAGATCGCTATTTTTTGAAGGGAGATATTGCTTTTTCAGGGTCAGAACAATTTCACGAGGACTATCGCTATATCACCACTCCTGCAATTTCAGCTGCCTGGATTGCATCGAAAGAAGATTTTTTCGATGTTGATTTTATTAGTTTGCTTAAATTTCGAGCTTCCTATGGTATCACTGCAAATGATCAAATCGGTGGTGCCCGTCTGCTCTATTTAGACAATATTCGTTCCAGTGGTCAGGAATTGGAAAAAGGTAATCCCAAACTATCAGCGGAAGAGATAGAGAAGCTAAATTTTGGCGTTGATCTTGGCTTGTTAAAAATGTTCACCCTTGGACTGGAGTATTTTGCCGACAATGTAGATAATATGTTGGTTAATAGTTCTTATACAATTCCTGAATATCAAGGTGTTCCGCTTGGATACTACCCAAAGTTGAATACCGGACAAATGGAAAATAAGGGATATGAGATTTCCTTAGGTTTTAACAAACACTTCTCAGAAGATTTTTCTGCCTATGCCAATTTTAGTTTTATGCAGGCCGAGAATAAAGTCATTGACATAGGCGAATCGCCTTTCTCGGAAGAATATGCTTATCAGTATCGAACTGAAGGATATCATGTTGGTCAATTATGGGGCTATATGATTGATAGGAGTAATGGTACAGGGATGTTTAATTCTGCTGCCGAATTGGCCAACTCAGGTCTAACTTATTCTTTTGGGACACCGCGTGTGGGAGACTTTATCTATCAGGACCTAAACAATGATCAGGTTATTGATGAAAAGGATCACGCACCGATGGGATATTCCCATATTCCAGAGCAGGAATATACTCTGAACGGTGGGTTTAATTGGAAAAATCTGGAACTATCTTATCTATTTCATGGCGTAACAAACACGTCTCAATTTTTGAGTGGTGTTGGAGCCTATGAAAATGGGAGCCAAGGGCAATTCAACGATATTCATTTGAATGCATGGACTCCGGAGCGCTATGCGGCTGGTGAAAACATATCGTTCCCGGCTCTGTCAATGTCTCCTTCGACGAACCATGTGAACAGTGATTTTTTCTTGATGGACCGTTCATTCTTGCGTTTGCGGAACCTGGAGCTGGCTTATAAATTCCCGGTAAATCTTTCTTCTAAAACCACGTCGGAACGTATTCGAATGGCATTAAATGTTCAGAATTTGTTTACAATCGATAAGGTGAAAAGTAAATATATTGATCCTGAAATTGGTCGCATGGATACTTTCCAACCTTACCGTGTATACAATATTAGTCTTAATCTAACTTTTTAAACAGCTATAACATGAAAAAATATATTTATAAAATATTTGTGATTGTTGTTGTGATAGTTGGTCTTGCATCATGCGCTGATCTTGACCTGACTTCAGACGGACGATTGACGCTGGAAGATATTTTCAGCGAATACAATACGACCAGAAATTATTTTGACAGATGTCGTGATTATATTCCTCAAGTAGGTTTTACCTATGGAAATACTCCACTGGCTTCATTCAGTGATGAGGCGCATGATGCGAGTGGCGGCGTAAGTGGTGTTGTGAATGATTGGTATAATAACAGCACATCTTCGTCGAACAACCCGCTTACCCGGGATTTGAACGTCTGGGCTCATTACTTCACCGGAATACGTAAGTGCAATACTTTTCTGGAAACGATTAACGATCCCGCCCTGGCAACAGCGAGTATTGATGAAGATGAAAAAAATGGTTGGATAGGAGAAGTCCTTGTTTTAAGGGCTTTTTATTACCTTCAATTGATAAAACGTTATGGTGGAGTCCCGATTATTAAATCCCCCTACGAAGTCACCCATGATTTTTCGCAAGACACTCGTGCCAGTTTCGAAGAATGTGTCGATCTTATCCTTGAAGATTGTAATACAGCATTGGCCATTCCTGAAAGTGGAAAATCTACCGTTGGATTTCGTTGGAATATTAGCGATAATGAGCGTGGTCATGTAACCCGTGCATTTGCTCATGCGGTCATGTCGCAGGCTGCCTTATATGCGGCCAGTCCTCTTTGGTTTACTGACGGCAGCAAATATACTTGGGCAAAAGCAACTGAAATTACCAAAACAGCACTTGATGAGTGTCTTGCACACGGATTTCAGCTTTTCGACATTACTCCAGCGGCCGACGTTGCCCAAAATGCGTATGCTTTCTATTTCATTAATCGTTCTGATCCCAGTCGATCGGTTGATAAAGAAACGATTTTCGAAACAACAGCAGCGAGAACTAATGTATGGAAATGGGCTGGAACACCGATCACGGAAGGTATGGAAAAAGCAGGAGCAGGTCCGTCTCAGGAACTGGTTGATGCATATGGAATGAAAGCGACGGGTGAGATGCCGATCTTGGGATATTCTGATGCCAGTCATTTACAGCCGATTTTAAATTCAGAATCCGGTTACGACCCAGCGAATCCTTATGAAGGAAGAGATCCACGCTTTTATGCGTCTATTTATTACAATGACGCTCCTCGTTCTCTTACCACTGGTATCGTCGAGAAAGATTTGTTTCCACTTAGTTTTTTACCGTCAGTGGTTAACAACGTTTCGATGACGGAAAATGGAGAAGAAGTCACGCTTACTACAACAGGTGGGGACCCATGGATCCATACGTCAACTTTGACCCGACCTTTAAGTCCTGGTGCAAGCCGGGTTATTTCCTTCGAATATAAAAGCAATAAAACAATTACTGACTCAGAATTTTTCTTTTGCGTGGCCGGTGGCCCACAAGGAGGTGTTGAAACAGGACAGAATATAGTAATAGAACAAGCGTCTGAATGGACACGTTTTGAATACGATCTTACCATGGCAATTAATACCTGGGGATTTGGTGTTAATGCTAATGGCGGTGCTCAACCTCAAGATCACTTCTTGAGGTTTGATATCACAGGCGGGCCGGATTATGAAATTACAATTAGAAATTTTAGAATAGAGAGCTTTACTCCCCCGCCAGCACCAACACCAGTGGAAACCTTTGTCGGTGGAAATTGCGAAATATCTGATCGTATTTCAGAAACAAGAAATACACGTACCGGCTATTATCTGCGTAAGTTTAATAACTATAAATCAGGACCAAATGTTGATGCTGACGGACTAATGAAGATCTTCCGTCTTGGGGAGCTTTACTTGAATTTTGCGGAGGCTGCTTATGAGTCGGCAGGACCAGATGCTTTGGTTGGAACGATGTCCGCTCGTGATGCAGTCAATACAATACGTGAACGGGTGGGTATGCCGGCATTACCAACGGGTTTATCTAAAGAAGATTTTGAAGTACGTTATCGTAATGAACGTCAGGTGGAGTTGGCTTTTGAAGAACATCGTTTCTTTGATGTTCGCCGTTGGAAAATCCTGAGTCAGACAGATGGTTTTGTAACAGGTATGAAAATTACTAAAACTGATAATGGTTACAACTACAACCGAATCAAGTTAAAGGATCGGGGAACCAATGCTGATAAATACCTTCTGTACCCGATTAACCAGCTGGAAGTTTCTAAGATGGAGAATTTTACCGATAATAATTGGCAAAATCCTGGTTGGTAAGTTCATAATATCATTGAGAGTGAGGAAAGGCAGCCTTCAGGGCTGCTTTTCTTCCATTTCAGTTTATTGTTGAAACGAAAAAACAATCTCGATTTGCTGCGAGTAATTCTTTTAATCGTAGTTTGCATAAAATAAATTAAAAAACATAAATAATGAGGTAATTCTCCAGAGAGCGTCGATAATCGATGATGTGGAAAGTTATCATGAACGAAGTAGGTAATGAGTAATCTAATTTCAGAGAATCAAAAGGGGCTTTTTTCTAGTTTGAAAAGTTGCATGGGCATTATTTTCCTGAGCTTTCAAATGTTCGTGTTTGCCCAGTGCCAGAATGATCAGCAACCTTTGGTGCATGTTGAGAGTAGTAGCCCGGTAATTGATAACGGAATTCTGACGCTTAAGCTCGATTTAACAAGAGGTGGTGCCATATCATACTTGTCGTTATCGGGGAAAGATCGAAGTATTGTTAATATTTATGATGAAGGGCGTTATATCCAGCAATCATACTACGCTGGAAAAAGCGTAAATCGACAGGAAGAAGGTCAATCACCAGACTGGTCACCGTGGAGTTGGAATCCCATACAGGTGGGAGATGCTTTTCGAAACCGAGCAGAAATTCTTGACTTTCAAAAATCTGAAAATGAGATGTATGTTAAGTGTATTCCGATGCAGTGGGATATGAATAACCATCCGGCTGAGGCCGAGATGGAACAGTGGACGACCCTGAACGGAAATGTATTGAAAGTTAGAAATAAGCTGAGTTGTCACCGCACCGATACAATATATGGCGAAGGCGTTTTAAATGATCAGGAATTACCTGCAGTTTATCCAATTTCTGCTCTTGATAATTTGTATTCTTATTTTGGTGATGCTCCATTTACTGGAGCCCCGATGGCTAATCCTACTGTCGAACATCTTGAAGACGGTTTTTGGGGACGATACGATGACAACAAGGTAACAGAAAACTGGATGGCCTTTGTGGACAAAAATAAATGGGGAATGGCCGTCTATTCACCCAGTTGCACAAACTTCCTGGCCGGAATGGCAGGGCATCCCGGGGGTGAATCCACGGACAGCTCGACCTCTTACATCGCCCCTGTGACAAAGGCAATACTGAATAAAAATAGTGTGTACGAATATGAATATTTTATCATTGTTGGTTCCCTTTCCGAAATCCGAAAGACAATTGAAGCATTGCATCAGAAGAACAATTCTCAACAAGGAAATTGAATGTCAAATAATCGTCAGATCAAGATTGCTTCATAAAACTTGACAATGCTGCGAAAATGGTAAAGAGATTTTAATAAACGTTATTGGCAAAAGATATACATAAATGAAAATAGATAGAGGAATATACTTTGTTGCCTTTCTGACAATTGGATTCAGTTGTTTGGGGCAGCAACAAATCGAAAAATATACCGGAGAGATTGAGCGCACTTATGTTGCCCCTAAAAAAATTGTATGGCAATCCAATGATGATGAGATTATCAATGCTGAACGTTTGTTGAAAGAAGGCAGACACCAGGCATCAACGGTAAATACCGATTTATGCCTGATGACAAATTCTGAAGAACAAGCTTCCATATTGCTTGATTTTGGAAAAGAGTTGCACGGTGGATTGGAAATTGTTACGGGGATGTGGCCTGGTACTACACCTGTAAACGTGCGTGTTAGGTTTGGAGAATCGGTTTCTGAAGCCATGGCTGAAATTAATGATTCAACAAGTGCCACCAACGATCATGCCATTCGTGATTGGAATATAAAATTACCCTGGTGTGGTAAAATTGAAATTGGCAATACCGGGTTTCGCTTTGTAAGAATCGATCTGGTGGATCATGATGTTACCCTCCACTTAAGGGAAGTAAGTGCTATTTCGGTTATGCGTGATTTAGAATATCTGGGTTCTTTTAAGTCAAATGATGAACGCTTAAATAAAATCTGGGAAACGGGTGCCTACACGGTTCATCTGAATATGCAAGATTACTTGTGGGATGGCATTAAGCGCGACCGTTTGGTATGGGTAGGCGATATGCATCCTGAATTGATGACAATTTTATCCGTATTTGGAGCGAATGAGGTGATCACAAAATCACTGGATTTTATTGCCGAAATAACACCGTCAGATGAGTGGATGAATGGAATTAGTTCGTATTCAATGTGGTGGTTATTGATACAGCACCAATACTATTTGAACACGGGCGATTTGAATTACTTGAAAAAACATCAGAACTATATTTTTGAATTGCTTTCGAAACTGGAGAGTAAAATTGATAAAAAAGGGAAAGAGATGCTCGACGGCAATCGTTTTTTAGATTGGCCAACCAGTGAAGACCCAATGGCTATTCATGCCGGATTACAATCCATGATGGTAATGACTTTTGAAGCCGGAAAAGAAATGGCTAAAATTCTTGGTGAAAACGAGAAAGTAGTTCATTATCAAAACACCATTAAAAAATTAAACAAGCATACTCCGGAACTGCCAACCAGGAAATCGCCTGGCGCTTTAATGGTACTTGCCGGTATCGCAGACGCAAAAACGGTGAATGATGAATTATTGACCGTTGACGGCGTAAAAGACATATCAACGTTTTACGGTTACTATGTGCTGAATGCCATGGCGAAGGCAGGGAATTACATGGATGCCATGTCGTTTATTCGTGAATACTGGGGAGCCATGCTCGATATGGGAGCGACTTCTTTTTGGGAAGATTTTAACATAGACTGGACCATTAATGCCGGACGAATCGATGAGCTTCCCAAAGCCGACAAGGTAGATATCCACAAAGAATATGGCGATTATTGTTACGTAGGATTACGTCATAGTTTTTGCCATGGTTGGGCATCAGGTCCTACAGCTTGGTTGTCGCAACATGTGTTGGGCGTCAATGTACTGGAGCCTGGCTGTAAAAAAGTGATGCTCAATCCTCACTTAGGGGATCTTCAGTGGGTAAGAGGAACTTTCCCTACACCATACGGGATCATAGAAATAGAGCATCAGAAAACGGATGGTGGGAGAGTTAAAACGACCTATCGAGCTCCAGAGGAGGTCGAGGTTGTAATTGTTGAATAGATCGCTTTGAAAACTGAATATTCACGGATAAATTTTTGAATAAATAACTATGATAGCGATTAAAATCTTCCAGTCAAGTTGCCGAATATACGCTTGCAAGACGAATTCCTTAAGCTCGTTTTCAACATGGAGAATCAGGTTTGCTATCGCTCTTTTATGTGTGTCAATTTGCAGCTGCAACTCATCAGATCGAAAATTATCTGACGTGTCTGATGTTCCCGGCAATCCGGATACAAGGCAAGAAAAAGTTAAGGGCCTTGATATAACTCAGATGAATGATGTCGTAAGTATCTGTTACAGCGTCTGGTTTAATAATGTTTACCGACCATCAATCTATAATATCACTGAAATACGGAAGGAAAATCCGAATGATCCTCAATGGGGGCCGGTTCATGCTTTTCATTATTGGGCTGAGCCTGCTTTGGGGTATTATAATTCTGACAATGTTGATGTCATAAGAACACACTTACGTCAACTTCAGAGAGCAAAAGTTGATTTTATTATTCTTGATTTTACGAATGGACTGGCTTCCATGCTTTTGGAAGATGCAGAGGTGTTGTGTAATACGGCATTGGAATTACGACAAGCAGGAGAGGATACGCCAGCTATTGTTTTTTGGTGTCAGAATAGTGCTGATGACAGGTCGTCTAACGGTTTAAAGATCTATGATCTGTTTTATAAATCGTCAAAATACGATGAGCTGTTTGTTTATTGGTCGGGTAAGCCTTTTCTAATTACAACAGAAGATCCCATTGATGCTAACGACCAGTCGCTTTCAAATAACTTTACTTGCCGGAAAATGTGGGGTTTGCAGAATGCTTTAGCTCCCAGAGAATGGTCATTTCTTCAGGATGAACCTCAAAACGTGGCGATGAACGGAAGCAGAGCTGAGCAGATCTCTGTGTCCATTGCTCATCAGGAAACTTATATGAGCTATGAAACAGCAACAACAAGAAGAGGAGGCAAAACTTTTCAGGAACAATGGCGAAGAGTATTTTCCATAAGACCAAAAGTTGTCACGATTACGTGGTGGAACGAATGGATGGCGCAAAGATTTGTAGATGAAAATGGAGCAACCCGTTTTGTTGACGATTACTCCAGGGAAGCCAGTCGTGATATTGAACCTATGAAAGGTGGCCATGGAGATTTGTATTATCAGTTTATGAAAACCTATATCGATGCTTACAAGTCTCATGGTGATTTTCCGGAAGATTTAGTCGAAAAAGAGAATTATGACTAGTTGTCAGCTTGAAATAGGACATAAAAAAACTTGCCAAAGGCAAATAAAGAGGGTGATAGCTGACTTTGCAAGGAGTTATAATTATGAATCAGTCGTTTTGTTTATATCAATATAGAAAATACAAGGGAAAATATTATGAATATACAAAGGGAAATAATTATTGTTGCGTCTATAGCAATTTTAGCAAGTATCATTTTTGGCTGCACTTCTCAAATAGACAAGCAGAAACTTCATGAATCCAGGGAACAATTGGCTGAAGGATTTATCACTCCCGCCGATACGATGCAAACTGCTGTTTACTGGTACTGGATTTCGGATAACATCTCTAAAGATGGTGTCGTTAAGGATCTTCATGCCATGAAGGAAGTTGGAATTAACCGAGCTTTTATAGGCAATATTGGTCTGGACGATGTTCCTTATGGAAAGGTAAAAATGCTCAGTGAAGAGTGGTGGGAAATTCTACATCTAGCACTGAAAACAGCAACCGAACTAAACATCGAAATTGGAATTTTCAACTCTCCAGGTTGGAGCCAGTCGGGCGGTCCATGGGTGAAAGCCGAAAATGCGATGCGTTATCTCACGGCATCGGAAACAAAAGTAAAAGGGCCGGCAAAATTCTCTCAAAAACTGGATAAGCCGATAGACTTGTTTCAGGATGTAAAGGTGATTGCCTATCCGGCACCGAAAGACCATGAACTGGTACTAACACACGATAAGGCACGAATCTCCTCTTTTCCACGAGTTAATAACCTGAAAAATATTACTGATAGCGATACAAAAACCGGGATTACCTTTCCGGAAGGGGATACATTTACCCTGAATTTTGAAGCCGATAAACCATTTACAGCGCGCAGCCTTTCTATTCAAAGCACAGAAAATTCAATCTATTCTCATGTGCTTTTGCAGGTTAAGGATGAGCAGAGCGAATATTACAACGTGAAAGAATTTACCTTAAACCGGGTGAATGACATGATCAATGTTGGATTCGATCCCTATGCTCCGGTACTAATTTCTTTTCCTGCCGTAACAGGCAAAAATTTTCGTCTGGTGTTTAAAGATGAAATCCCAACAGGATGGTCTTTCCCACAGGCAAACAGCAATGAAGGAATCGTTGAAGTAAAACTTTCTGCTGCTCCGAGAGTGGAGAACTATGCACAAAAGACCTTTGCAAAAATGTACCATACACCACTACCTTCCTGGTCAGATTATCAATGGAAGCAACAAGCCGAAGTTGAAAACCCGGATTTACTAATCGACCCCTCAAAAGTGTTGGATATATCTGAACACATGGTGGTTGATGGAATGCTAAATTGGGATGTTCCCGAAGGTGATTGGATTATTCTCCGAACAGGGATGACACCGACAGGAACTAAGAACTCTCCGGCTTCGCCGGAAGCAACGGGTTACGAGGTGGATAAAATGAGTAAGGAACATGCTGCTTTGCATTTCGATGGTCACATGGGCGAAATACTGAAACGAATACCCAAAGCCGACAGAAAATGCTTTAAAGTGGTGGTCCAGGACAGCTACGAACAGGGCGGACAGAACTTTACAGATGGCTTTTTAGAGGAATTTGAAAAAGTATATGGATACGATCCACTTCCATATCTGCCGGTTTATCAGGGCATGGTGGTTGCGAGTCAGCAGGCTTCCGATCGTTTTTTGTGGGATATGCGTCGCCTGGTTGCAGACAAGATTGCTTACGATTATGTGGGTGGTTTACGAGATATAAGTCACGAACACGGCCTGACAACCTGGCTGGAGAATTACGGACACTGGGGATTCCCAGGTGAATTTTTGATGTACGGCGGACAGTCGGACGAAATTGGAGGTGAATTCTGGAGCGAAGGTTCTTTGGGCGACATAGAAAACCGTGCTGCAACTTCATGCGGACATATTTATGGGAAATCAAAAATTTGGGCGGAATCAAACACCTGCGGGGGAAAAGCATTTAGTCGTTATCCGTCATCGATCAAACAGCGGGGCGACCGTTTCTTTGCCGAAGGGATCAACGCCACCTTATTGCATGTTTATATACACCAGCCCTACGAGGATAAAAATCCGGGAATAAATGCCGGTTTCGGTAATCCTTTCAACCGCAAAAACACCTGGTTTTCACAGATGGACGTATATACACAATACCTGAAGCGCACCAACTACATGCTTCAGCAGGGATTAAACGTCGCCGATGTATGTTACTTTATTGGCGAAGATACCCCCAAAATGACGGGTATTACCGATCCCGCTCTTCCTGTGGGTTATCAGTTCGACTACATGAACGCCGAGGTAATAGAGAAATACATGACTGTTGAAGATGGTCTGATTACGTTGCCACACGGGACACAATACCGCATAATGGTACTGCCTCAACTGGAAACCATGCGTCCTGAATTATTGGCAAAAATAAAACAATTGGTCAACGATGGTGCTATTATTTTAGGACCCTCACCAAGCCGTTCACCCAGTTTACAAAACCAGCCCGAAGCCGATCAACAGGTGCAGGCTATGGCCGCCGAATTATGGGGCGATGTGGATGGAGTAAACGTTAAATCGCGAAAGTTCGGTCAAGGGATGATTTTGAATGGAATGGATATGAAAGAGGCGTTTGCCTTCATAAACTGTGTGCCTGATTGCAAAGTACCTGAAGATAATTCCATTCATTACGGGCACAGAACTTTAGGTAATGGTGAAATCTATTTTGTGAGCAACCAAACCGATAACGAGCAAATTATTACCCCGGAATTCAGGGTTACAGGCTTGCAGCCTGAACTCTGGGAGGCAACAACAGGATACTTGCGTGACCTTCCTGCCTATGAGCAAAAAGAACAAGCTACAGCAGTTCCCTTAAAACTTGAGCCTTTCGAAAGTGTGTTTGTAGTTTTCAGCAAGCCGGCAGGTGGAGCAAAAGTAAACAGAATTGAAGCAAATTACCCAGAAGCTGAACTTATTGCTGATTTAGAAGGCCCTTGGACAGTCAACTTCGATGTTGCCCAAAGAGGCCCTGAAGAAGCCGTGGTTTTTGAAACGTTAACAGATTGGACAGGTTCTGATGATGAACGCATTAAATACTACTCAGGAACAGCTTTTTACAACAATTCTTTCAATGTTGAAAAATTACCTGAAAATGAAAGGATTACCATCGATTTGGGTGCTTTAACCGCCATGGCTAAAGTTACTGTAAACGGTCAATATGCCGGAGGCGTGTGGACAACCCCCTATCGTTTGGATATAACCGATTTTGTGAAAGAAGGTGAAAACCAGCTCAAAATTGAGGTCGTAAATACCTGGGTGAACAGAATAATCGGTGATATGAAACTTCCTTTGGAAAAACGCCCGACATGGGCTCCGCATCTTCCATATAACGCTGAAAGTTCTTTGCAGCCTTCGGGTTTGTTTGGACCGGTAGCAATAAAATCAGTTAATTATGAACGCTAGACTCATTAAGTTTTCTCTGCTCAGCTTGATTGTCATTTTGTCGATAACTGCTATAAAGGCACAGGAGCAGAGGGTCAATAGTGACCACTGGGTAGCAACAGATGCATTGGGCAGGAAAGTTGCTGATTATAGTACAGCCGGGCAAAAAAAGAAGGATAAAACCATTGCCATGTTTTATTGGACCTGGCATCAACAAAGTAATGATACAACTTATGCAGTAAAAAACATTACAGAAATTATCAGGGAGTATCCTGAAGCCCTGAAGGATTACAATCATCCGGCATGGGGCGAAAAAAAGCCAGGCCTTTTTTACTGGGAACAACCTTTGCTGGGATATTACAAAACAACGGATCCATGGGTGTTGCGCAAACACGCAGAATGGTTGGCAGATGCAGGAGTCGATGCCGTATTTTTCGACTGTACCAATGGTAGCCTTACCTGGAAGGAGTCTTATGAAGCCCTGTTGAAAACCTGGGATCAGGCTCAAAAAGACGGTGTAAATGTACCGAAGATCGCCTTTATGTTGCCATTTGGGCCAGTACCGCACAGCCTGGTTTCTTTGCGCCAGCTATATCATGACTTGTATCAACCAACCCGCTACGAAAACCTTTGGTTTTATTGGAAAGGGAAACCCTGCATTATGGCATATCCTGATAACCTCACAGAATCAGATGAAGATAATGAGATAGCTGAATTTTTCACTTTTCGTCCCGGACAACCTGACTATGTGAACGGCCCCTCGCGAGATGATCACTGGGGCTGGCTTGAGAATTATCCACAGCATGGATATGTAAAAGACGAGAATGGAGGATTCGAGCAAGTGACTGTTGGAGTAGCACAAAATGCAAGCCCCGAAACAAATGGGCATTGCTCCGCATTTAATCTGCCAGGTTCCTTTGGCCGTGATTTTAGTCAAACAAAAGGCTTTGATCCCAGAGTGGATGGGTACTTGTACGGCTGGAATTTTGAGGAACAGTGGGAAAGGGCTTTTGAACTTGATCCTGAGTTAGTGTTTGTGACTGGCTGGAACGAATTTATAGCCGGTCAGTGGTTGCCAGAGCATGGGTGGACAGGAGAGCCATTTTCCTTTGTTGATCAATTTGATTGGAAGCGCAGTCGCGACATTGAGCCTAACAAAGGATGGGGTGACAAAGGCGATGTTTACTATCTGCAACTGATAGATAAGGTCAGAAAATTCAAAGGCATGGATGAGTCAGAGGAAGCATCAGAGCCCAAACCCGTTAAAATAGGGAAGGCCGGTCAATGGGATGATGTAAAGCCTTATTACATGCATTACAGAGGCAACACATTCCATCGCGACCATTGGGGGACATACAATAAGTACTATGTAAATAACTCAGGGCGCAATGATATTACCGGTGCAAAAATCGCTCGCGATTCTGATAAGCTTTATTTCTATGTTGAAACATCGGATAAACTCACTCCTTCCACAGACAGAAACTGGATGATGTTGTTTATTGACAGCGACAGAAACACAGAAACCGGATGGAATGGGTATGACTTCATTGTTAATCGAGTAAGCCCGGATAAAAACGTAAAAGTAGAACGAAACGTTGGAAACCGCTGGGAATGGGAAAAAGTTGCAGAAACAAACTATGCCGTTAACGGAAACAAACTGGAATTGGAAATTCCCAGGGATGTGCTGAATCTAAAAAATAAGAGCGTCAATATCGAATTCAAATGGAACGACAATATGCAGGAGAACGGAGACATTATGGACTTTTATATAAACGGGGATACGGCACCCGGCGGTCGTTTCAACTTTGTATACAAAAGCCAGTAATACCAATTACTTGAAGCACGACGCTACTGGTTTGATCATGATAAGATGTTAATAGTGAAATTTTATACCATGCGACGATGAAGAATATCTTTTTAGGTATCCTGTTGATAATGGTTTTTGTGGAAGCAAAAGCTCAACAATCGGTTCACCTCGATGTCGATAATATTTATTGTATAGGGAATGGAAAATTAGCGGCTTATTTTACAAAAGCCGACATTATCCAGCTTTTTGGCGCTCCGTATAGCTCTCCATCTGTTTTGGAGATGATATTAAACGATACGACTTTGAGTGTTCGTTCTCAGCGCGAACCCGGTGCAGCTATTTGGACCCATACAATTGAAAAAGGTGGTGATAAAGTAGGGACGATTACCGATTTTGTCGATCCGGAAAAGCCGGTTTTAATCAGGGAATTTGATTTTTCGAAGTCAATAAGCTTTTCCTTATCTGTATCTTCTGATGTAACACTTATCTCAAATGAAAAAGGAACAAAAAAGCATGGAATTAATAATGCCATACTAATTGAATCACCACGAGGGAAAGCGATATACAACGACTACCCCATGCCGTTCCGACAATATTTTCAGATAGCCTCAAAAGGAACTGTTTTCATTTCAAAACAAAGCAACGAAATTGTTTGTGAGCCGGGAAAAGGAACACTTTATTTTATTGGTGGCCCTGAATATCCGGATTGCATGATTAACAGCCAGGCTGCATTTACAGTATCAACCGATGAAATATTGGCAGAATCAAGAACATCGTGGAAGCAATTTACAGACCGGCGCTTGGATTTTAAGAAGCTGTTACCTGTCCATTTGCCTCAGCGCGAAAAATTGCTGCAAACAATTGATGATGTAGCGATTAATATAAAAACTCAACAGGCATCAGAGGGAGGTGTCTTGGCTGGTCATAACTATCATCTTGGTTACGTGCGCGATCAATATGGAGTATCGCGCTGTTTGCTTAAGCTTGGTTACATCAGCGAAGCGAAGCAAATTCTGAATTTCTACTGGGAAGTATGGCAAAAGCAGGGGGTTATTAAAAATGCTCAGGGCTTAGGTATTGATGTATTTCATGTGCACGAAAATGATGAAGTGGAAATTACCGGGTATTTTATTCTCCAGGCGTTCAACTATCTTGATCACAGTAAGGACGATGCATACCTAAAAGAAATTTTCCCGATGCTCGAATGGGCATGGAATTGTCAGGTTAAAAATCTGGTTAAGAACATGTTGCCATTTAATGGCGACGAAACGTATGTTGCCGGAGCAGTATTGCCTCGCTATGCTCTAAACGATGGATCTGCAGAGGCAACGCTGCTGTTCATTACCTCTGGTAACAGACTCATCCAATGGGTAGAAAAAAATGGTTTGTGGGAAAAAGAAAAACTCAAAGAAAACAAGTTGATCTTAGAAAGCACCGAAGATAAATTTCGTCCTAATTTTATTGTTGATGGCGTTTTATATGCCAATAATCCTGAACGAATTGAAGGCCTCGAACTCCCGCAGTTCCGTCATGGTGTATGTGAATCCATGGGGGGTGAATTATGCAGATTTTTTGGATGGACTCAAAAAAATGAAAACAACCGTTACCTGTGTTCTTTCTGTTTTGCCAACAAAACTTTGGAAGCAGTTAAGGCCAGTCGTTTCAATATACAATCGGTAAGCCTTGTTCCGCTATATATTCAAGCCGATTTGTTTGATGCAAATGAGATTTTTGCTATGGTAGATAAGATCGTAACGCTATACAATACTGCCGGTAAATTTCCTTCTCGTCCTGATGGGAATGTTACGGTTGGGTATGACTATGGTCTGTTTCTGTATAATCTAACCGCACTCAATCACCCGTTAAGCGAAGAGATATACACAAAGATGTTATCTGTGCTCGATCAAACAGGAGCATGGGTCGAATATTACGCAGACGAAAAACCTAAAGGGACACGCTATCGCCCATGGGAAAGTGCAATAAATTTGGAAGCAGCGATTGAATTTGCCTTGAATTATAAGTCGGATAAAACTCCGGTAAAAAATCAATTTTGACAGATTATGAAAAGACTTTTTATCCTACTAAGTTTTTTACTGACAACAACTATTTTATTTGCCTCGAAAGTAGAAGGTAAATGGACGACTACAATTGATACAGATAATGGCCCGTTAACTTTTACAGCCGAGTTTGCAGTAAATGATGGTAAAATTACGGGAACGCTTACAAGCGATACGGGCGCGGTTGAAATTGAAGAAGGAACAATTAAAGGAGATGAATTCGAATATTCTTTTTACCTCGATGTGAAATACACCCATAAAGGAAAACTGGTGGACGGTAAACTAGAAATAATATCGACTGCCGATAATGGCGATATGACATTTTTTACCTTTATACCCATCTCCGGAAATGCTCAAGCTAAGAATTCACTTCTGAATCTGGATTCAACAACCGTGAATCAGCTAAAAGTAGAACGACAGGGAAATGATACCTGGGAATTGGAAACACAAGGATCGGATCCCTGGATTGCTACTTTGCCATTAAAAAGGGCAATCGATCCAGATGCGACTGTATTGTCCTTTGATTATTTCTGTCCCAAAGGTTTAGATCATATACAAGTTTTTTTTGGTCCCGATATTAGCGAAGCACGCTCAAAATGGGTTCATAAAGTCGGAATGTCGGAGGGATGGGTTTCATATACTATTGATATAAGCGAAGAAATTGGAGCGTGGGGCAAGGTTGGTGATTGGCTTCGAATAGATTTGGGCGGAAAACCCAAGGTGACGCTGCAAATTCGAAATATCACATTCCGGGAAATGACAATGCGTGAAAAAGAAATAGCTGCTAATCGGGAAGAAAAGAGACGATTGGAAGCTGAAATGGAAGCACGATTGAAGGCGTATTTAGAGATGGAATATACGTCAGATATTACCAAGGTGACAGTAAGTGATTCTAAAATTTCAGTTGAAGGTAACTATGCAGGAACAGATAAAGTTTATTTGTGCGAAGTTTCACCTTATCAGGATGTAACGGAAGAAACCAGTTTTGAAACGGCTATTTTGCTGGAGTCAAAAAAATTCAAAAAAGAATTGGATCGATTTGTAACCCGAAACGGAGTAGATTATGATCGTGTACTTTCCAAGTGGGTGCTTGCTGAAAAAACGAGCAAAGGTTATGAACTTGTCTCTCATGGGCATTATCCTGATGTTATTTATTCAAAATACAATTACCCAAAAGAAATAGTAACAAGTAGGAAAGGTTTAGGTGGATTTAGTACCAGCCGAGGTCATCTGGAAGATTTGGACGAACTGGACATAAGCAGTGCAACAGTTAATATTTGGTTTTCAAGATTTATGTTTTGCGAACCTGCGCCGGGCAGAATAGAACATGTTTACAACAGGAAATCGTACTATTTTAATGAAAAAGATGTCGCTGGGTTTGATGAAACCTTTCGTACCACCGCTGAAAAGGGAATTGTAACAGCAGCTATTTTGTTGGTAGATAAAGCCGAACAATGCCCTGATCCTGCAATTGGAAAATTGTTACAACATCCCGATATGGACCCTGCCGGGATTTATGCCATGCCAAATATGACCACTCCGGCGAGTGTGGATTGCTATGCTGCCGCTCTGGACTTTCTGGCAAGTCGTTACAGCCGTCCTGACAAAAAATATGGACGTATTAACCATTGGATTATGCACAATGAAGTGGATGCCGGATGGGTTTGGACAAATATGGGCGAGAAAACAGCCTTGATTTTTATGGATACTTACATAAAATCGATGCGCATGTGTTATGCCATTGCCCGAGAATACAATCCTCACAGCGAAGTGTTTGTTTCACTTACACACTATTGGGCGTGGACTTCTCATCCTAAGTTTTATCCAGCAAAAGACTTGATGGAAATTCTGATTCAATACACCCAAAGAGAAGGGGATTTTGAGTGGGCAATGGCGCATCATCCTTATCCACAATCGTTGCATGAACCAAAAACATGGCTCGATGGGCAGGTGGATTTTACTTTCGAATCGCCTTTAATAACCTTTGCCAATCTGGAGGTAATTGATGCGTGGATAAAACTTCCGGAAGTGCTTTATAAGGGCAAAACCAAACGTACACTTTGGCTTTCGGAAAATGGAACAAACTCTCCAACTTATTCAGATCAAGATTTAAAAGAGCAGGCTGCGGGTTTTGCTTTTGCCTGGAAAAAGATGAAGGTGCTGGACGGCATTGATGGTTTTCAATGGCACAATTGGGTTGATAACCGAGGCGAGGGTGGACTTAGAATTGGGCTTAGGCGATTCCCTGATGATGAAACCGATCCGGGTGGTATAAAACCAGTGTGGCAAGTGTATAAAGCTGCCGACACAAAAAATGAAAATGCTGTTTTTGATGAGTACAAAGAAATGATTGGAATTACAGATTGGAAAGAAGTGCAGTATAAAGGCGAAATAGGGAAAAAAGTGAAATGATGAAATATAATTTTTTAGTATTGATCAGTTCAGTATTATTTCTGATACAAGCACAAGGTTGCCAAACAGCAAGCGCTGCTGACGAAAAAAGTCGTTTCGGGAAAAAGGCAGCGATCCACTCTCCTGTCGCGTATCAGGGTGAATACCTTACAGGTCTGGACTTTCCGGTTGGTGCCGTAGGTGGAAGTGTTATTCGTATGAATGGAAAAGCAGAACGCCAATGGTGGCAAATCTTCAATAATTTTGAGGAACGGGCCGGCTCGGGAATTGTGCCTAACAGCTTTTTTGCTTTGCGTGCCAAAACAAAAGAGGGAACAGTTATCAAGGTACTTCAAACTTCTTCGCTAGGTGCCTTCTCTGCAATGGACAGCCTTAGTTTTCAGGGGGAGTTTCCTTTTGGTTGGTATCGTTTTGCTGACGATGAACTGCCGGTTGATGTTACGCTGGAAGCATGCAATCCATTGATCCCAATGGATTTAAAAAACTCGGCTATCCCTTGTGGTATTTTTAGCATCAAAGTAAAAAATCCTTCATCAAAAAAAGTGGAAATAGGCTTGCTGGCCACACAGCAAAATGCAGTTGGATTCGCCGGTTATGATACAATTACCGGACCAAATAACAGACAGTGTAGCGGTTACGGACAAAATAAGAATACGATTGTTTCAGGAAACGGTAAAACGAGTTTGCAAATGACAGGGCCCACAGGTAGTATGCAACTGTCGGGGTATGCCGGAGAAATGAGTTACTCTGCAGCCTGGAAAGATTTAAGTTCTTTGTATAATGATTTTGCCGATAATGGCAAGCTGACAGGCGAAAAGAGCGCTTCAAGTCCTGAGGTAGGAAAAACCGTTGATGGTGCGCTTGCGACAGGTTTTAAGTTGAACCCAGGAGAAGAAAAGACGATTACTTTTGTCTTAAGCTGGTATTTTCCTAAAGGTACTTTTGGCAGAAGCGATATTCCGGAGTGGTATTTTATTGAGGGCGGCAGTATGTATGAAAACTGGTGGAAAAATGCTGACGAGGTGGATAATTATGTTGCTAAAAAACTCGATTATCTTGACAAAACCACCCGACTGTATCACAAAACCTTGTACTCATCAACGGTGCCACGCTATGTCTTAGACCGTATTTCGTCGAATTTGTGTGTCCTGAAAGCGCCAACTTCATTTTGGACTAAAGATGGTTATTTTGGGATATGGGAAAGTACATCCAACGCGGAGGTATGGTTTGGGAACTGTAAACACGTGATTCACTATGCACAGGGTCATGCTCGTGTATTTCCTGAGTTGGGTCGAATTCTGAGAAAACAGGATTTAAATACACAAACAAGAGAAGGATTTCTTCCTAACAGAGATGGTGAGTGGAATGATGCAATGGATGGCCATTTTGGTTCAATATTGGGTGTTTACAGAGAGCACCTTCTGTCTGACAGTAAAGAGTTTTTATCGAGTGCATGGCCACGTACAAAAAAGGCAATGGACTTTGCTATTTCCACATACGACAAAGACCGCGATGGAATGATGTCGGGCAGCTATCATAACACGCTCGACTGCCACTCCTCCGGCACCTCACCCTGGATCGGATCGCTGTATATCGCAGCCCTCAAGGCGAGTGCGCAAATGGCTCTTCTGATGGGAAAAAAAGAGTTGTCTCTCGAATATCATAATCTCTCGAATATCGCAGCAAAAAATCAGAACCGGGAGTTGTGGAGTGAGGAGTTGGGCTATTACATTGCCAGACCTGAACATCTTCCCGGAACACGATTGATGGATAAAGCCTGTGGTTTGGACATGCTACTTGGTCAGTGGTGGGCTAATCAACTCAATTTAGGTCGCATCTATCCGCTCGATCGCAGCCTCAGCGGACTTAACGCTATCTATCGCATCAATCGCTTCACTGAAGATGGTACACCTCGTCCCTACCGCGATTTCCTTGGCAACGGCGATACCGGTTGGCAGATGTTTGTCCATCCGGGTGAAGTTCCGAATAACACTATCCACTACTACTGCGAAACCATGACTGGCTTTGAATATGCCGCTGCTGCAACGATGATACAACACGGTATGGTAGATCAGGGGCTTGAAATCGTTAAGGAAATTTCCAAACGTTACAACGGCCGTTTTCGTGGCCCGGATGAGGTTACCGCAGCTTCAAACGCCACAGTATTTGGAAGCGGAAGTCCCTTTGGTGAAGATGAATGTGGCGATTTCTATGCACGACCAATGAGTAGCTGGTCATTATTATTGGCCATGCAAGGCTTTATTTACGATGGACCCGGGCAAACCATTGGTTTTAAACCGGAAATTACACCGGAAGACCACGCATCTTTCTTTACTACATCAACCGCCTGGGGCTTGTTTTCACAAACTCAAAACCAAACGGTACAAACAGCTGAGCTGGCAGTTAAATTTGGTAGCGCACAAATAAAGAACATTGTATTGGCTACTCCAGGCACAAAAACAGGAAGCAGCATTAAAGTAAAACTTGATGGAGTTGAACAGGTAATTGAGAAGAGTGAACAGGATGGAAATACCCTTACAATTAATTTGAAATCTACTAGTGAAGTCAAAGGAGGCTCCTCACTTAGGATTTCTCTAAATATTAAAGAATAAAATGAAAAACTACAACTGCCTAATTTTAATCGTAATACTTGTTGTTTTAAGCACTGCCTGCAACAAGCGTACCGTGACCAATACGTCTTCTATTCTTGAAGAAGGAACTGATTTTCGAGACATCTATCCGGATACCTGGGTAGCAACAGATGCTTTGGGACGAACCATGCCCTCTTTTCATGAGGTTGGTCCGGTAAAGAATGACCAGCGCAGGGTAACCGGTATTTTCTATATTACCTGGCACACCCAGGATAAAGCCGACATGTCTAAACCCTATAACGCAGATGTTACTAAAATTCTGAATGCAGCACCTGAAGCACGTTTGGATGCAAGTCATCCTTTATGGACAGAAAATTCTTACCACTGGGGGGAACCGGAAATGGGCTACTTTCTTAGCCAGGATGAATACGTCATTCGCAAAGACATGTCGATGCTGGCGGATGCAGGTGTAGATGTAATAATATTTGATGTTACAAATGCTGTTCGTTACTGGGACGAGTGGGAAGTTACCTATAAGGTAATGCAGCAAATGAAGGCAGAGGGCAATAAAGTGCCAAAACTTTGTTTCTGGGCTTTTAACGGACCGGTAATTACCGTGGTTCAGGATTTATACGAAAAAATTTACAAAAAAGGAAAATACGCTGACCTTTGGTTTTACTGGGATGAAAAACCTTTATTGCTTTATAATGGGAAACCAGATTTTGATGCGAACAGGGGAGGTATAAAACACCCCAATCCCAATTACGACTCCTTGGCAGTAACAGATTCAAGTCATCCCCATTATCAAGATCCGGATTATACGGAAGAATTTTATCAGGATTATACGAAAGAGGTAAAAGATTTCTTTACACTTCGCACCATGTGGTGGGGCTATTACGAATGGGGTGGAGAACGTTTTGTCGGAACAGAAGATAACTGGAGTTTTGGCTATAGTCTGGCCGATGAAAAAGTAAAAGCCCTTGAGCCTGAAGAGCTGCTTTCGACGCATGACGGGAAAAGAGAGCAGGCAGCTGTTACTGCAGCGCAACACCCGGTAACCATGACGGAAGAGAATATGGGCGTAGGTAAATCATGGTCGCGTAAAAACGGACAACCTGCCTTGAATGAATACGATTTGCCTGTACCAACTTATGTTCCGTGGTTGGGTGATACCGTTGATAATCCTGAAGGTTATGGCATCTATTTTCAGGAACGATGGGATGAGGCCATCGAAGCTGCTCCGGAGTTTCTTTACATAAACGACTGGAACGAATGGACGGCAGGAAAATACTCTCCTGATGATAACGGGGGAATTACCAATAAAATCACTGGAAATACCATGCCATGGCTAGGCCGGGACAATCCATTTATTTTCGTTGACCAGTATAACTCTGAGTTTAATCGGTGTATTCATCCCATGAAAGACGGTTATACGGATAACTATTACATGCAGATGGCTCAGAATATCCGCCGGTATAAAGGAATTAGGCCAATTCCTGTTAACCATGGATATCAGAAAGTGAAAGTTGACGGTGAATTTGATGAGTGGAACGAGATTTCAATTGAATACCGTGATACTAAAGGCGATGTATTTCACAGGGACCATCCCGGTTACGGTGGATTACATTATATCGATACAACGGGCCGCAATGATATTATCACAAGTAAGGTGGCTGTCAGTGAAAAAAATATCGCATTCTATGTTGAAACCAGTCAGGTTTTGACTTCGCATGAGGATGAAAATTGGATGCTCTTGCTGATTGATGCAGATAATAATTCAGAAACCGGATGGTTTGGTTACGATTACCTGGTGAATAAAGTGATTGATGACCATGAGAATACCGTGTTGATGCGCTACAACCAGGAAGAAGAAAGCTGGAAAAACCAAGCTATTCTGAAATATAATTATGCAAATAGTCAATTGGAGATTGAAATACCCAGAGATCAATTGGGGCTTGTTGGGAATCATTTCATATTTGATTTTAAATGGAGCGATAATCCTGTAGGATTGGATGACCCCCTCTCACTCTGTACAGGAGGAGATACTGCCCCGAACCGAAGATTTAATTACCGTTGTATTTGGAAAAAGTAAGTACAAAA
>SWCA01009035.1_pt1 | contig 86868 bp, 71 predicted proteins | sample 4692961 | NCBI WGS metagenome assembly SWCA01 (sample SAMN10267275, study PRJNA491770) | bioreactor metagenome | isolation source: DHS bioreactor inoculated with | place: Japan: off Shimokita Peninsula | reverse complement strand
AAAAACCTTAGCATAGGCTGATTATCCGGATGGACCCAGATGTAAAGTTGATCGTTTCCCAATTCTTTCGCAAATGTCTCAGCATGATTAAATAGATCAGAGGCAACCGAGGTTCCACGATGTTCAGGTTTTACATACAACCAATCCAGCCAACAAACACAATCTTCTATCTTTAAAGCGGAATAACCAATGATTTCATCATTTTGGTAGATACCAAATACCTGCCGATTTTCAGAAAAATAACCTTTTGCTTCCTGAACGGCATCTTCATATGAAATCTTGCTGTCAGTCTTATTCAGATGATCCATTACCATTCTCATTTCAAGAACCATTTTCACAAAATCCTGATTTGAATTGAGCATTCGTTCAATTTTGGCCATTTTATTTACCTGATTGGTTTTATTTATTTGTTTACGCCTTCATGAAAACCCATAAATATTATGACATATCTTCATTAAAGTGATGCAAATGGTGGTTTAGACTCTTTGTTTTTATTTAATGGAAATTTCACCCAGGAAAAACCAAACTCTAAAATTCCGTAATACTTTTATCATGTGTTTGTATTGCAAGGTGGAGAACATTATTAATTTGTGCTGGATTTCTCAAGTTATGGAAAAATGAAAAGTGGCCATATTTCCCGATTGATTTGTATCTCCAGGAATATACAAGTTACAATAAGAAGTGTATTTTTGGAAAGTCGAAAAACTTTAGAAAGAAATGGACTAAATGGAAGAAAATAAGCCTAATAAGAGTGAAAATACCCCTCCACAAACTGAAAAAAAGAGCCAACCGGAAGTGTTACCAGAAGCCAGGTTGGCTGATTTAACGGTGAAAATGCGCCAGGCAGTAGAACTGGCTGGCTGGGATGAACTCCTGCCAGTTCAGGCAAAGGCAATCCCATATCTGTTCTCACGACGCGATATGATGATCCAATCCCACACCGGCAGCGGCAAAACCGGTGCTTATTTACTGCCTATGCTAGAAATGATTAATCCTTTGCAAAACTCCGCACAGGTGTTGGTCATGGTTCCAACCCGTGAATTAGCCTTACAGGTGGCTACTGAAGCTGAATTATTTGGCAGTGGGATCGGTGTGCGCTCCATAGCAGTGTATGGAGGTGTTGGATATCGTGCGCAGCTGGATGCCTTTAAAGCCGGTGCACATATCATCATTGGTACTCCTGGCCGTATCCTCGATCACTTGATGCGCCGTTCGCTCTCCCTGAATGATTTGAAATTCCTGATCCTGGATGAGGCAGACCACATGTTGTCGATGGGCTTTTACCCGGATATGCAGCGGGTAAAAGCATATCTACCAGATCATCCAATCAATACCTATATGTTCTCAGCCACCTTTCCGCCGCAGGTGATGCGGGTCACCAGTGAGTTTCTGCGCGACCCAGGATTTATTAATCTCAGTAGTGAGCATATCCACGTGACAGAAACAGAGCATGTCTACTACAAAGTGCCTGGCATGGATAAAGATCGCAGTCTGGTACGAATTCTTGAAGTTGAGAATCCACCCTCAGCGCTTATTTTTTGTAATACCAAAGTGCACGTCGACTATGTGACCACTGTTCTGAAGCGTTTTGGCTACGATGCTGATTTGCTGACCTCGGATTTATCTCAATCTGCTCGTGAGAAGGTGCTCACACGCGTGCGCCAGGGTTCACTACGTTTTCTGGTGGCCACTGATGTGGCTGCACGTGGAATTGACTTGCCGGAGCTTTCACACGTCATACAATATGAACCACCTGAAGATCCCGAAGCCTATATTCACCGTTCTGGCCGGACGGGACGGGCGGGAAGTAGTGGTACTGCCATCACGTTAGTCAATATTAATGAACAATCTGAACTTCTGCGCATTGGTCAACGATTTTCTTTAAAGATAGAAGAACGTAACTTGCCTGATGACGCCATGGTGGAACAGGTGGTTTCAGAACGAGTGATCGCCCTGCTGGAAGCACGCTTACGCTCCCGAGACAAATTACGAACGGAAAGAATGCAACGTTTCCTATCCCTTGCTCATGAATTGAGTGAAACGGAAGAAGGTACCGGTTTACTGGCTATGCTTCTGGACGATTTTTACCAGGAGACTTTTTATGCGCCAGTAACTCCACCTTCAGAAGATCGAAGTATTCGCCAGGCAAAACCACAGCGCTCCAAACCTCGTTCCGGAAATGAGCAGGACCGAAAAAGCGGGTATTCATCCAGCAGGTCAGGAAGGGGACGCCGTCGTCCTCGCTAATTAGAGCAAGGTTTCCCGTAAAAACGACAGCGTTCGTTCCCATGCCAGGGCAGTGGCTATAGGATCAAAAGCTTGTGAACGATCCGGTTCACAGAACCAATGACCAGTTCCCGGATAGGTATAAAAACGAACCGGACGGCCTGCTTTCCTTATTCCAGCCTCCAGTTCTTCAATGTTGGAAAGGGGTTCAAATTCATCCATTTCAGCAAAATGGCCCAGAAAAGATGCTTTTGAACCTGTAAACTCAACAGGCCCCGTGCCATAATAAATTACTACCGAGCAAATATTGTCAGGGACCCTGGCAGACAGACCTAAAGCAAAATAAGCTCCCAAAGAAAACCCAATCACTGCCAGACCTTTTGATGAATGAGGGGAATTATCAACCAGAAATTTAGTGGCAATATCCAGAATATCATTCGTTTGGCTCTCATTTAAGGATGTACTCAAATCTTCAGCAGCAGATATTGTGTCTGCTAACTTGCCATGAAACAGATCTGGTGCATAAACGGTAAATCCTTCCTGCGCTAACCGGTTACAGAAGTCCTTGATCGTTTGATTCAATCCCCACCAGGCGTGTAAGACCAGCACCTTGCCACCATTACTGGTTTTTGGGATTGCTAGATGACCTTCTGATTGAGTAATTTTCATAAACATCTCCAAATTTTTCTTGGCTCAAATTAGTAATTTATTTACGACAAGTGCTCATACACCTAAAATCTAATCTTGAGGCCCGGTTTTAACGCCCATATCATGGAATAATCTGAGAATTTGGGCGCGATGATCCGTGCCGTGGTTCACCACTTGCAACAATACTTGCCAAATCATCAGATTTTTGTCCTCTCCGTCCAAGGGTTTGTCAAATAACATATCATCCCTGAGTTCAGAAAGATAGCTGCGAATATTTTCTTCAACAATATCCGATGTGGAGCGTAATTTTTTGCGATCATCAAAGTGAAGTGGGTTTGAGAAATTTGAAGGTTCTTCTCCGCGCAACCCAGAGAACCAGGCATCTTCGATATCCATCAGATGAACAAGATGGTTACGAACCGATCCAAGCGAATAATCGATTTTTTGTGTAAATTGTTGCTGGGGTAAATCATGGATGTACCAATCCCATGTTTTGTGGTTTTCGGCAAAGAAGTAGGAATCCAAGCTTTCTCACCAATTTTATCGATCTTTCATTTTCTAAATCAATATCTGCAATAATTGAATGCACATCGAGTTCCAATGAAATCGATTCAATGAATTTGATAAGACATCTTGTCATGATCCCTTTTCCCCAATGCTTCTTATTTAACAAATATCCTATTTCAATCCCTTTCTTTTCTTTATCATATGAATGAAATGAACAAGTACCAATTGGTATGAATTTGTATAGGATAGCAAATTCAAAGTACTCCTTCGTGTGATATCCATGCAAAACACTTTCGAAGAAATTATCCATCATTGAAAGATCACAAAAGGCTGGTTCGGAAGCAAACTTCATTACTTCTGGATCGGAATACACCTCAAATAGGCTGCTTAAATCTTCTTTTCTGATTTTTCGAATGAAAATTTCTTCATCGACGATGATTTCATCTTGAGTTTCGAAATTCATTAGCATCCTTTTCATAATGGTAGAAACCTGTTCGCAATCCAGATGGAAAGATTTTATCAGAATATCCAATTCTGGAGAAATTGACGCTGGGCATCGTTCTAATCTCTCTTGCGAAATCTCAAGTAATGCTGTATACATTTCCAAACGGGTACGAAAGAAGACACCACTTGAGGAAGGAACAAGCGATGGATCGTAGAGAATTTCTAAAAACAGCCGGCGTGTTGGCAGCTGCCTCCACCCTGGCTGGCTGTCAGACAGATAGCTCAACAGCTCCAATGGCGGGCAACCCTTTCCCCACCACAGTACAGTCAGGCAGCGGGGGTGCGAAGCCATCCGTTACAATCCCGACCACTGAGCAAACGAAACCAGTCGTAAACGATTTAGCTACTTTGATCAATAACCGGCTTACCTTTGGCGTTCGCCCTTCCGAGCCTTTGTTTTCATCAACAGCCGGTTCAACGGATGACAAAATTCTGGAAGATTTCCTGGATAGGCAACTCAACCCGGGCTCGATTGACGATTCTGGTTTTGAAGAGCGGCTACAAAGGGCTGGCTTTGAAACGCTGCAAAAGTCATTCAAGGATCTGGCTTATGAGCATATCACGCACAATCCGTACAAAAACAATGATGACCGTCATTGGCAATGGTACATCAAGCCTTTTTATGAACTGATCCGAGCCACTTTCTTGCGTGCAATTTACAGCCGCAAACAATTACAGGAATTGCTGGTTGATTTCTGGCATAATCACTTTAACGTCTATGGTGACCAGGATGATGTCTCTCCTTTGATGCTCTCATATGATCGTAACGTGATCCGCGAACATGTCTTTGGTAATTTTCGCCAATTTCTGGAGGCGGTTGCCACTCATCCCAGTATGTTAACCTATCTCAACAACCGCACGAACTCAGATGCCGGTCCGAATGAAAACTTTGCCCGCGAATTACTGGAACTACACACCATGGGTGCTGAAAACTATCTGGGGATCCAAGACCCGACCAGTATCGAGAAGGACGAGCACGGTTTTGTGCGCGGGTATATTGACAATGACGTCTACGAGGCTGCCCGGTGTTTCACTGGATGGCGCATGAACGATGATCTTTGGGAGGGTGAAGAAGATGTAGATGACAGCCTGACATTTCTCTACTACCAACCCTGGCATGACCGCTATAATAAGTTCATTCTGGGCCAGTACATTCCTGCCGACCAGAGCCCACAAAAAGATGGTCGTGACGTGCTTGATCTGCTCGCCAGCCATCCCGGTACAGCGACGCACATTGCGCGCAAACTTTGCCGGCGTTTTGTCTCGGATGATCCGCCACAAGGACTTGTGGAAAGGGTTGCACGCACCTTCATGCAAGAAAAAGACTCGCCCGAACAACTCAGAGAGGTTTATAAGACCCTCCTGCTCTCACAGGAGTTCCGAGAATCAAGCGGGGGCAAGTTGAAGCGGCCGTTGGAATGGGCGGTTTCAACCATGCGTGCACTGAATGTTGAAATGATGCAGTTGCCGGAGGGAGTGTATTGGACCACGTTTATGATGGGGCAGCCACTCTTTGGACATCACCAACCGGATGGATATCCTGATAAAGCGGAACACTGGATCAACTCGATGAGCAGTATCTATGGCTGGAACCTGATCACCGGGCTGGTGGAAAACTGGTGGAGTGATGAAGAAGATGGGAATAATGTGCGTGTGGATTTATTGGCTCAGACTCCTGCTGAGGTATCCAGTGCCACACAACTGGTTGACTACTGGCTGGAGCGCTGGCAATTACAAAACCTGCCAGCGGAATCACGCACAGCATTAATCCAATTCACGGCTGGTGAAGCCGGTGTTGATACACCATTAAATGCTGAAGAGCTCAGAGAGAAGATACCGGCATTAGTAACTTTGATCTTAATCAGCCCCCAATTTCGTTACCGGGGTTAAGTAAAAGGATGAATCATGAGTGACTCAATCACAAGAAGAACATTTTTAAAGGGGAGTGTTGCCTCAGCAGCTTTCATGGCTGGTTTGTTCACGCCCTTCCCTTTTAAGCAGCTCAATGTTTCTGCCAACAGCAGCGATGACCCCATCCTGGTCGTTGTATCACTACGGGGTGGCTGGGATGCGCTGAATGTCGTCGCGCCAATTTCTGGTGAAGACGTTGCCTATTATCAAAAAGCACGTCCTACCTTGCAAATTCCACAAAAGGAATTGCTGCCGCTCGAAACCCGTTTTGGTGTGCACCCGGCTTTAAAACCGCTTTTTGAACTCTATCAGGACCAAAAAATGGCTGTTGTGCATGCTGTCGGGTTAACATACAATACCCGCAGTCATTTTGAGGCAGTCGAATACATGGAATTGGGTACACCTGGCGAAAAAACCATCCATAGTGGTTGGCTCAGCCGTGCCTGGTTGGCAGATGCCTTTGCCTCAGAAGAGGGTATTCCATTGGTGGCAATCCCTTCGCAGCCAACCGCGCTGCAGGGCAGCAATCAAACCATCAGTCTGAGTTCATTCAATGATCTGCAACTATGGAATGGTGGCATGATTGATCTGCAAATACCTGTTCTGCGTCAGTTATATGCTGGTGAAAGTAACCTGGCACAATCCACCAATCGCACCCTGGATGTTCTGGAGTTGGTTAAATCGCGGGTAGACCAGGAATATAAACCGGCTGGAGGTGTAAAGTACCAGGATGATGAGTTCAGCCGTAACTTACAGGCGGTTGCCCAATTGATCAAGATGAACACAAACCTGCGCTATGCCACCATCGACTATGGCGGTTGGGATACCCATGAAGATCAGAATTATGGCACCGAAGGTGAGATGGGGATATTACTCAGTAATCTGGCTGCCGGCTTGAGCAGTTTCTACCGTGATATTGAGCGCGAACATGCCCGGCGCGTAACGGTTGTGGTCATGAGTGAGTTCGGGCGTCGTCTGGCACAGAATGAGAGTCGGGGCACAGATCACGGTCATGGAGGTGTCATGCTGGTATTAGGTGGACAGGTGCTGGGTGGCAAGGTTTACGGTAAGTGGCCGGGTTTGGCGAACGAGCAGCTCTTTGAGCGCAGCGACCTGGCGGTTACCACCGATTACCGGCAGGTGTTGAGTGAGATACTGCAAAAACCGATGCAAAACCCGCATGTTGCACAAATATTCCCAGGCTTCCAGATGCAGGGAGATTTAGGTTTGTTTGCCTAGAAAGATCGGGTAATTTTATTCCATCAACACAGCCAATGAGTCGAATAGATTTCGATTTAACTCAAAAGCATAATTTGATTCGTCGATGATTTTCTGGATTGTTGTTTCCTCCACATTCATCGAATCGAGCAGGAGGCGGTAATTTTCTTTGAACTGAGAATGGTTATCAATTTCTGGAAAATCATAAAATGCTAACCCTTGATTTGAGGTCAGAATAAATGTCCGAGTGACAATTTTTCCGAATGCCTGATCCCCGGATAAATCTCCTAAATACCGTGTATCGTGATGTGCGACTAATCCCTCGATCCATGTGTCAGAAAGAAAGTTAATCCGATCAATATACTCTTTTGTTGTCGGGTTGGGTTGAATTTTCTCCCAATGATGGCCTTTATAATAAAAATCTAAGACCTCTGCAAGTGCCTGACTGCGGAATGGGGATTGAAGGTAGTTTTTCCCAAATAATTTTTTATCCATCTGAATTTCAATGTCCCAGTACGCCGATCGTGGGAGCACAGGCGTTGCACCAACTATTACGCGGTTGGCGTACTGAGGTTCAGGATGAACTGACATTTGTAAGCGAGGTTAAACCAGAAGCATAAAAAAGGAAAACTATGCATTCACTGGTTGCAGGGACTTTAGCGAATTGCGCCGACTCTGAAGCCCGACGTTATACGTTTTGAATGATGAGTATTCTTGCCCAGCACGTAAAATCGTATAGATAAGGGCTATTCCCGGCCAGTTTTTTCAGAGATTGGGGATATCAGGATTTTTTTATTACGCGGTATTTACTTTGCACAAAGCCAAAATTATAAGTCCTGGTTTCCAGAACCTTCAGGTGTATATCGTGGGGGAGAGACCCAAATAATGGTTTGCCAGCACCCAGAAGAACCGGAATAACAGTAATTGTAATTTCGTCAATCAAACCAGCCTTTAGAAAACTTTGTATGGTAAGACCGCCATCAATATACAAACGTTTCAAACCGATAGCAGAAAGATATTTAACAAATTCATTTGGATTTCCTGAGATAAGGGATACCGACGCAGGTGTATTTTTTGGCAAAATTTTTAAGCTGCGACTCAGTACAAACAATGGAGTAGTCTTGTATTGCCATTCGCCTAAAGTAAGAACCTGTTCAAATGAATTTCGTCCCATGATAATGGCGTCAATGTTGGAAATAAACTGAGAGTAACCGCAATCTTCCGCCGCTGGCATCCTTTCATTAGCCTTCATGAGCCAATCAATACTCCCATCGGGCCGGGAAATAAAGCCATCCAGGCTGGTGGCAATAAATACAGAGCATTTTGTCATTTCCGTCTCTTTATGAGTATGTTTTTTTTAATTATAATGAATCTAGTCAGGGAATTACAACTCTGTTCACCTTAAATCTTTTGTATTGCCAGATTCTTGATTGCTTTCATCATGACTGCAATCAGCGCTCGATCTGCACTCATTCATGATGCCGATACCGTAGTAAAATACCATAGGTGAGGTTATATCCATCTACAATTTTTGTAGCGATGAAATATTCAGGGCTCCGTGCGCTGCAAAAAATCATGGATTTAGCTGAACATTATTTTCCTGAAAAAAATCAAAAAATTATCACATCTATAAAAAAATAAAGCCTTTGGTGCAGGAAGTATGACGCAAAATCGAAAAATTTTTCAAACTTCACAACCAGGCAGCCGGGTTTTCACCTGGGGTGATTTGCTTGCCATCGCGTTTGTTGTCGTTCTGTTATACCTGGGTGTACGACTGGCATTGAATGCTCCCAGCGTTATCCAGGGGCCGGACATATCGCTTGCTCCCTCTGTACTGCCCTGGTATACATTGCTTTCGGTTGGACGCATGCTGATTGCCTATATTCTCTCGATGGTTTTCACCCTGGTTTATGGACGGGTGGCGGCGTATAACCGCAGTGCAGAAAAACTGCTTATGCCGTTACTAGATGTGTTGCAGAGTGTCCCTATTCTGTCTTTTTTGCCAGTTGTCTTGCTCAGCCTGAGTGCGATTATGCCAGAGACAACCGCTGCCGAGCTGGCTTCGATTGTGCTCATCTTTACCAGCCAGGTATGGAATTTGACCTTTGCCTGGTACCAATCCCTGACAACAATCCCCAAAGAATTGCGCGAGGCCAGCTCAATTTTCCGCCTCAACACATGGTTGAAATTCAAAAAGCTGGAACTGCCTTTTGGGATGATCAGTCTGGTTTGGAATAGTATGATGTCGTGGGCTGGTGGTTGGTTTTTTCTCATGGCGGCAGAGGCTTTTACCGTGGGTTCACGAGATTTTCGCTTGCCAGGATTGGGTACATATCTGCATGAAGCAGCGAACCAAAATAACTTTGGTGCCATTGGTTGGGGGCTTTCCGCACTTATTTTGACGGTTGTTATGCTGGATCAATTCGTTTGGCGTCCTTTAATTGCCTGGTCGGATCGCTTCAAACTTGAAATGACCGAAAGTGATGACCAACCCACTTCGTGGTTTTATGATCTGATGAGTAATTCACAACTGGTAAGGAAGGTTGGAAAACTTTTTCATCCCCTCAACGAAGCATTTGATCGCTTTCAATTACAGCGTTTCCCAATGCGCTCAGAATTGCAGGCTCCAGCATCCAGCAGCCGCTGGCGTATGATTATTTTTGTCACCATAATCGTGCTGGCTATTCTTTACGGACTAACTCAGGCTGGTCAAATGTTGTTTATGATTTCTTTGGCAGAATGGCTCCAGATTGGATGGGGTGTTCTGGTCACATTGCTGCGCGTGGTCATTGCCCTGGTGATTGCATTGGCCTGGACGATACCCCTGGGAGTGATGATTGGAACCAGCCCCCGCTTCTCAAGAATTTTACAACCTATCGTACAGGTAACTGCCTCGGTGCCGGCCACAGCACTTTTTCCGGTGGTGTTACTTTTATTTGTGAATTTACCAGGCGGATTGAATGTGGCCGCCATACTATTAATGTTGATGGGTACTCAATGGTATCTGTTATTTAACATCATCGCCGGTGCCAGCGCTATCCCGCAAGATCTGAAATATACCTCGCAATTGATGCAATTGAAAGGTTGGCAATACTGGCGTACTTTGATCCTGCCAGCCATTTTCCCGTATCTTATCACTGGTGCAATTACTGCCAGTGGTGGTGCCTGGAATGCCAGTATAGTGGCGGAGTACCAGAATTTCGGGGGTCAAACACTATCTGTTACCGGGATAGGTTCCTTAATTGCCAAGGCTACTGCTGTTGGTAATTTTCCATTATTACTGGCCGCTACTTTAGCGATGGTTCTGACGGTCATTTTGTTAAACCGTCTTGTCTGGCAACGATTGTACCGGCTGGCTGAAGAAAAATATCGCATGGAGTAATCATGAAAGATAAAACCTTATTACAACTTGAAAATATCTACCAGGTCTATGGCTCCGGAGACCGCCGTTTTACCGCAGTCGAAAATGTAAACATGACCTTATCATCTGGTGAGTTTGTTGCATTGTTAGGGCCATCTGGCTGTGGGAAGAGCACGCTACTGCGCATTATTGTAGGTTTGCAAAAGCCCTCGCAGGGAAAAGTGCTGTATTGGGGTGAAGAACTGCGGGGTGTTAATCCAAAAGCTTCCATTGTTTTCCAAACCTTTGCTTTATTCCCATGGTTGAGTGTCATTGAAAATGTGACACTGGCGTTGCAAATGAGGGGACTTGAAGAACCTGAACGAACCCAAAGGGCAGAAGATCTTCTGGATCGGGTGGGGCTGGATGGGTTTGAGACCGCCTATCCACGCGAATTATCCGGTGGTATGCGCCAGAAAGTAGGCTTTGCGCGTGCCATGGCTGTGGAACCTGAATTGCTCTGTCTGGATGAACCCTTCTCAGCGTTGGATGTGCTATCTGCCGAAGCGTTACGGGGTGAATTGTTGGAACTATGGACCGAAGGTAAGATCCCAACGAAAGCTATTTTAATGGTCAGTCATAGTATTGATGAAGCAGTTTTTCTGGCAGATCGTATTATCGTGATGGATAAACAACCTGGTCGCATCATTGCTGAGCATAAAATAAATTTACCTCATCCACGCAAACGAAAATCGCCAGAATTCCAGCACCAGGTGGATTTGGTGTATGCGATTTTAGCCGGGCAGACACTGCCTGAAAAGGAAGAATTGGGATCAGCTCCTGGAGAGGGGGGGCGTACTCGTCAGTTACCAATGATAGAAATCAATGATCTGGTTGGTTTGCTCGAGAATCTCTCTGAAACAGAAAAGACGATCCATGATATATATTTGCTCGAAGATCAACTGGGGATTGATTCAAATTACCTTTTGCGCCTGACGGAAACGGCAGAACTGCTTGGTTTCGCATCGATTGCAAAAGGGGATATCGAAATCACCCCGATTGGTCAGGCCTTCGCTGAAGCCAGCATCCTGGCGCGGAAAGAGATCTTCGCCTCACGCGCGCGTCGTATTCCAATGATGCGCTGGTTGTTGTCCATGTTGCAATCGTCTGACAAGCATCAATTGAAATGGGATGTGGTCCAAACCGCACTCAGCCTTGAATTCCCGACTGAAGAAGCAGAAAATCAAATCGGAATTCTGATCAATTGGGGCCGCTATGGTGAACTGCTGAGTTATGACGATAGTAACGAAACCTTATCTCTCGAGACTGAATTAGAGAAGGTAAAACCATATTTGAATGGGTGAGTGACTTAAATTAAAGTAATGGATTAATCAAGGTGTTTAACTTTTGCACGACTTCGGAAAATATAGAAGGGGATATCTTGCAACTAAATTTCGCTTGCCTTGCTTTCCAATCCAGGCACTTTACCTGGTCAGATAAGATAGCCCCGCCCACTTCTAAGCCATCAGGGAATTTGACTTCAAAGGGGTAACCCTGGACATGACTCGTAATAGGGCAGAGAAAGGCCAAACCAACTTTTCCATTGTATGCTTGCGGGGATAAGATGAGGGCTGGCCGGTGGCCGGCTTGCTCATGACCTGCCTGTGGATTGAACATGATCCAAACGATATCACCGCTATCGGGTATCTGCTATAGGTTTACCAAATTTCATTTCCAACGACAGAACCAGTATCCACTTCTTGATGGAGATTGTTATTATTAATATCTGCTAATAGTTGTTCAAGAGTCCAACTCGGCGCAGGAATCGGCGTAATAATAATTTGACCTTCAACAAAGCGGATTTCTACGATGGAATCATTCTCTAATTGAGCATGAAGGGTAAAAGCTTTGCGAATTCGTAAGGCAAGGTTTCTACCCCATTTTTGAACTTTTATGAGCATGGGTTTCTCTCTTTTTCTGTAGATACAATAAAGATACATTGTTTTGCTCAATTAATCAAATGCATTTCCTACAGCTGCACAAGCAAGTGACTACTACAAACTATTGAACTCCTTGGTTCATCATCACCTACAAAAAACTTTTTAAACTTAAGATACAAATTGTCACAAATCTCTCCTTTCAGCGTCTTTCTTAATGTAGCTACAATATTACAAAATGATCCTGTAAAGGAGTATCAATGGATGAAACCAATATTCTCGCGAAAAAAACCTATATGTCTAAAATAAATGAATCGAAAGAGGCAAGCCAGGCAGAGGAGGTTAACTTTACTGAGCATTATCGAAAGAATGCTAACCAAGTCTTTTATTATCTCTACAGCCGTGTGCGCAACGTAGCAGATGCCGAGGACTTGACCTCACAGACTTTTGTGACCGCTCTTGAAAATCTTTCCCAGTTGCGTGATCCGCTTAAGTTTAAACCTTGGGTTTTCACAATCGCCCGCAATAAAGTGAATGACTTCTTTCGCAAATCCCAGCGTCACCCCATCGTGGACTATGGCGAGGAACTCGAACAAGTTAAAGAGGTGGGAAGGGTACTTTCCCCAGCAGATGAGGATCGTTTAAGCACTCTGGAAAGCTTCATCACTCGCCTCAACCCACTCGAACAAGAGTATCTGCGCTTGCGTATTGTGGCGGACTTACCATTTGCCGAGATCGCCTCGATCCTCAGCGAACCTGAAACCCGCATCAAAAAGAAATATTACCGGCTCCTGGAGCGCCTGCAAGCCCAGGTGGAGAAATAAAATGAACGAACTCACTCCTTTTGAGAAAGATATAAAGCAATCTTACCACTTACCTGAAGCCACACCGGCTTTCTTCAATAACCTTGAAGTGAAACTACAAGCTCATCAACCGAACCGTGTACCAAAAGCCAAGCCTGCTTTCCGCTTTTCCCGTGGTTGGGCTTACGCTCTGGCTACTTTTCTTTTATTAGGTGTCATGGTCTTAGCCATTGGGCCTTCCAAAGTCCTGGCACAGATACAAGCCGCCTTCGGATTTGTGCCAGATGTTGGTCTTGTGGATACCAGCTCGCCTTTCAGACAACTATCTGAGCCGGTGAGCGATACGAAAGATGGGATTACTATTACCATTCAATCCGCCTTTCTGAGCGCAGATCAGACGATCATCACCTATGCGATGTCCGAACTGCCCGCTGAAATTAAACGTGCCGGATTTGGTGATCCAGCATGCCTCTCACCCGCCTATCTAAGCTTGCCGGATAACAGCAAAATTGAAGCAACCAGAAGCAACAGCGGCCTTACGCCGGACGGGTCATACGTCAGTAATATCCGCTTCAACAACCCGTTCCCGGCGAACCTCAACAAGGCAACTCTGGTTTTCCCCTGTCTGGAAGGAACGGCACAGGGCAAGGGTCCCGAAGACTGGCAGTTCGCTCTTGCCTTCAAGCCCGTACTTGAGAACCTGGTTGTTTACCCGGCCACCCTCATGCCGCCTCAATCCGAGATTGGCAACGTTGTTCCTGCCGGTGCTGAACCACCCGCACAACCTGAGACTGAAACGAGTACCTCTGTGATGCCCGCCATGATCGTTGACGGAGACCGCCAGGACGAGATGATAGTCCTTGCTGTTGCCGAACAACCGGAGGCGTACTGGGTTACTTGGGCTTACCCATATCGATTCGATGAAGAAATTCAGCTCAATGGACAACTCTACGTTGGACCTTTCAACCCTGTCCTTTACGATGCGAATGGCAAACTACTGCCTGCGCCAAATCATGAAACCCAACTTAAACTTTGGGATTATGAAGAAAGCTTGAGAAGCCAGCTTTCCGATCAAGAAATGTCGGATTATTTCATCTCAATGTACACCTTTGTCATACCGAAATCTGGGATTGCCTTCCCAGTTTATGCCAAACAAAATGTTTATGAACGTTCCTTCCCCGAAAAAGACGCGTATGTTGACATTGAATTTGATGGTACGAAGGTTCAGACTTCAGATCAACCCGTTGAAATTGATCAGGAAATCCAGCTTGGTTCTGTGAAGTTCAATTTGGAAGGCATTGAAAAGAACCAGTTTGGCGGATACTCCTTCCTCTTCGATGGTACTGAGGGAAAGGTCGTTCAATGTCAGGTTGGACTGGTTGGTCAAACAAGCAACATGGGCGGTGGCAGCAGTTTCAATTCGGATGATCCCTCCTTCCACTTCCATCAGGCAGTAATGTATTCGCAAATTCCTGCCGGCAAACAAACTGTAAGGATATCTCAACCTGCAGTCCTGGGAGATCTGATTAGTTTCATCGGCTCCTGGTCACCGGAAAAATAGCAGCTTTACTGTACAAAAACTAAATTTTGAAAAAGCATTGGAGTCTATCCAATGCTTTTTCGCATTTAATCCCAACATAAGTATTGATCTGGTTATGTTTTCATCCATTCATTAGCTAGCTTTTATAAGCCTGTTTTGTTCCTCATGTGCTACAAGCTTCAGTTGGGCAGCCCATCCCTGTTATTCATCAAAGACCTTATCCAATGTCTGGGTGGCATTATCGGCGTTATCGAAACCGATCACACATAGACGAATCGGCCCGTCACCGCGTTCAAGGCTGATGGAGATACGGCGATAACGATTATAATCGTCTTTAATCGCACAATCGGTCGTTTCAGGTGGTCCAAATTTGTAGAGATAATCAGATAATTCGGGTGGAATAAAAAGAAGTGACACATCGAAATAGTCTGGTGTCTCGCGGATGCCAAGCTGTGGCTCTAATTGGGGTGGGGTGGTGTCAATTTGAGCAATCTCAATGGTTGGATAGGCAAGATTTTGCCAGGTCTCATCGATGCTTACTGATTTACCTGCCTGAACACACAGCAGATAAAAACCTTCTTCATCTGGAATAGGGTCATCGATCAATGGATTTTTGGCCAGAGAGATGATTGAGCTGTAGCCTTGCTCCAAACGACAATCGACTAATCCCGCTGGTCCCGCCTTGTAACGATAGTAAGGTAAATCACCCGCCAGGGTGGTTTTCCAGGTGAGAGGTGGTTGGCTGGGAGAATGGACAGTTTCAGTAAAGCTGAGCTGCTCCGGTGAAGGCAGGGGGCAATCAGCCGATAAATTAAAATCTCCGGTGTCAGTAAAACAAGCTCCAAGTTCATGAATCGGGGTGGCGTAGCTGGCATCTTTGTTGACGACGATTTGCCCGCTACTAATTTCGCAAGGCACCCCCAGGTAACAGGCACTGCTGCCCTTGACGGTGGTATTGACAAGCCCATAAATAGTATTGGTTTCTGCTGAAAAAAGTGGCGAGCCAGAACTGCCCCCGTATATATCCTGACAGTCGGTAGCGTAATGATCATAGAAATGCCAGTTGAACTCGAGCAGATCGACCTGTTCTCTGATTTGGCAAATCTCTTCGCGCAGATAGGCTTCCGATTGTTCTAATCCACTGCTGGGTGCACCCACCACGCGTACCTGGCTGCCAGAATCAAGGGCTGATTTGGCAATCGGAAAAGCAATGATCTTCTGCTTGGCCAGTTCTCCAAGGGTAGTATCCAGCCGGATGATGGCGATGTCGCTGCCTTGCATGCTGCTGTAGGCAATTTCAGCTAATGGAATCGCAATCGTGGTTTCGCTCGTATCGGCAAAATAATTGAATAAAACCTCGCCTTGCACTTGCTGGTTGGTGATGGCACCATTTGCCAACCATTCTACACAGTGGCCATTGGTAAGAACGAAAGCTGGCGCAGCATCACCCGCACCAGTGTCGATCAGCACAGCTGTACAAGAGCTATTGATATTGATGCGGCCGACACCACGCCATGAGTCACTGCTATTTAAGAGGATGGAGGATGAACCAACAGTCGCGGTTGGCTGTGGCTGAGGGGTTGCATTTGGTTGTGCTCGCACGAAAATCATGTCACCGGCATCCATTTTTAAATTCAGAACCAGATTGCCTTCGGCGTTGAAAACGTAGGTCACAACGTCCCCTAACAAAGCGACAAAACGATTGGAAAACGACTCGGGGCCGCATTCAGCCAGGGTCATCGCTCCGGGATCAAAGCTCAGACTTCCGTTATTAAGAGTGTATTGCCCGCTGACAAAATTGCAATCCGCTTTAAGCGCGTAGGTGCCGTCTGGTAGCAGCTCAAGGGTGTGGCTTGCCGGATCGTCAACGCTGATGTCATTGCTCTCTTCACCATCGGCCGAATCCTGGAAGGCTATCCACTGCCAGACCTGACCATCAAAGGCAGGGGGCAGTGATGAAGGTTCGCCACTCATCCCCACAGCGATCACGACGATATCGACGGATTTCTGATCGGCTGAAACCAGATGTATCGTGTCATTAATGTACAGCAGTTTCCCCTCACCATCCTCTATCCGAACCGCAAAGCTGGCCTGAACAGCTTTTTCCAGATCAGCTTGGGGTACCATCATTCGATAGGGAGTGGGTAATGAAAATGACTCAGTAGCGGTCCAGTTTATCTCAGAGAGAACTATTGCCGATGTGTCTGCTTTGCTGGTATCCAGTATCTGTACGGTAATTCGGCTTCCTTCTGGTACTAGTGCCTCACTTGTCTCACCTGCCGGTACAATCTCTCCTGAAAACTTTACCCAATTATTTTCGATGGTGGGTTCACCTTCTGACCCTGGTTTAGAGATGCAGGCAGATAAAAAGCCCACGGAAATCAGGATGATGGCTGTGAGCCAGATTCCCTTTTTAAGCGAAATGATATGTTTCATTTTATTTTTCCTTTCAATTCTGATCCTCTTCGTTTTTAATGCATTCAGTAAACCGTACTCCTTATGATCTCACCAGGTTTACTGATCTTATCCATATCAATCCTTTAATCAATAATCAAAGGACTGTAATGGAGAATAATACATCGTCTTCTTCTAAGGGTATAAATGAAATTGAGGGTTGTCAAGCATGTGATTGTGCAAGGTAATACAAAGAAAGCTCTCCATTTCTGGTGGAAACTGATAAATCTTGTTGATCATTCCCTTTGCGCAAGCCAGAATTTATCCGTGGATGTCCGACTCGGATTAAGGGAGGATGGTAAAGGACATTGACTGTCGATTGGTGCTTTCAGTTCTTGAGCAGAACTTGAATAAAGCCAATGTAGAGGTAAATCTTTTAACCAATAACGACTCAATTAATAGGAATAATTCCCTCAAAAGCTGAATGAATATTTGAGAATTCCAGGTTTTTGTAGGGTTAACTTCTTAATGATGGTACTTTTAAGAGCATAGCAAGATTTAAACGATTTTATTCTACAACAGATAGGGTGTTGTAGTACGCGAACAACACCCCACTATTGTGAAATCCAAATTGCAGAAAGGGGCGGTTCATCGAACCAGAACTTTTTTCAGCATACCATGTGAAAAAATAATTATCTACTTTTCCGCCTTCTTCATACTTTAATGAAGATTCCAGGGTGTCAAAATTAGGAATCACAGATTCTGCATATTTCATTGCCCTGGCTTTTACTTCTTCTGAGGATAAAGGTGGTTTTTCAGGTGATATGCTCTGCAAAATAGCCCGTGCATCAATTTCTACAACCTGATTTGTATTTGGGTTAACCGAGAAAATTCTTCCTTCAGTGTCAGTATAATTAGCAACCTCCAAACCGCCACTGGGGGAATTAATCATTCCTGTATTTTCAACAAATTCTAAAGGTAAATCCGGTAATTCCAATGATTCTCGAGCTTCATTGATTGCATCAATAGGATTATCTATGGAGTCTTTCACGGGAGAACACCCCATCATTGCTGAAATTAAAAACGTAAAGACGAAGATTTTGATGGGTAAATTATGCAGATTGTTCATTTGGAGTACCTTCTGACTTTATGCTATGTGTTTCGATCCCAATTTGATTATTATAATGGATTTTTGGATTATCTCAATAAAAGTGGGGTGATGGATTGTTATTTGACAAGATTAGGTTTGCTAAAAACCACAATAAACAATATGATTGATTGAAACGAATTTTATGTTTGGCATTCTTTTTTATCTAACTTTAATTATTAATTTGAAGACATATCAACATAAAACGAACCATTTTAATTTCCACGCCAGCAATCACCAACGGTTCCTCCATCCGCGGGAAAGTCAAGAGCTTGATCATGCTAGAGGTTTCCAACTCGCTCTTTGCTCCTTTATTGCTTCTTTTTTTCCACAGAAAAATTTGCTATACTATTGATCAGGCAGATTCGGTCAATTGATCGAATGATTAATTTTCGGGGATTGAGTGGTACCTTTGAAAGAAATTAAAGCTCCCTATTTTCGCCAGAAAACTGTTTTATTTTTCCTCCCGTTTCTCCTCTTTTTTCTATTAGGATGCAATTTATCCCGATACATCACCTCGTATCTTTATGATCCGGAACGTAAAGATGATACTTCTTTGCGTTTTGCTTTGGAGGCTGATGCAGAAGCGACCGCGGCAGCCAAACCAATACGAGAATGGGCAGAAGAGGAGCCCTTACCGAATAGCGCACAAGAATACGCCTGGCAAATGGGAGTGAAATGCATTGAATCACCAGGGGCAGATCCCTGTCCCTTGGATGCATGTATTGTGTCAGCAGACCAATATAGTGTAGTACTTGATCTCTCGAACGAATTATTTGGTAAGAGAAATCCTGATAATTACCAGTGTATGGCGGATTTACAGTTTACAAATAATTCCGGTCAGGATGTTCTTTTCTGGTATATAAAAGACGAGAACGAAGGGGGATTATTATCCATGTATTCAATTGGGATTGCTAAAGATGAATTATATGAAGAACCCGGAATAGTGGATTATAGCCGGCATGAGGGGGTGATCACTTACCGTCAACTCAAGGAGATTTTCGTCATTTATGATAATCCTCATTGCCAATGGATACAATATCCGGACCCAAAATTAGAGAAATTCAAAGTTAAGATAACGAGCCCATGTGGTGATTAATTATATAATTGGGCATCATCAGGAATGCTACATTCGGTTCTGAGCCTTGGCCTGGTTTACAGGCAGTATTACCATTAAAGCGGGAAGTCAATCCCCGCTTCGTTAATTTTGCAAGCCTATCATACTTTTCAGATGATTCCTTACGCTGTAAGAGCATCTTCAGAAAATGGCTCAACTGGCGGTTGAGACCACAAAATTCCCAATATCACCAAACCACCTATGGGTACCAGCAGATAGAATAACCACCAACCGCTTTTACCGATGTCGTTCAACCGGCGTGAACCTACAGCCAGCAGGGGTAGCAGTACTGCGATTAGAAAGATGCTGCCCGCGACCTCACTCCAATAGGTAAACGCCGAAGCGACCAGGAGAACGAATAGCATAAACCACCAAAACTCGGGCCGCCCGGCTCGCCCCTGAAAATCTGAATATTTCAGGAAAGCAGCCCGAATTGACTCGAAGAATGAGGTTGGGGCGTTGTCGTTGCCAGTTGAATTTAAAGTTTCCATGTTTGACTCCTTACCGAACTTGAAAACGGTTTCTGTGAAGTAGTTAATCCAATCCTTCCATGAATTAAACCTGGCTTCATTTTCAGCGTTTTCACTTCCTTCGTCAACTGTGGAAATTACTGGTTTTCCAGAATTACCCTTATCCGTGGTGCTTTCCAGCCGTAAAACCAGTTCCAATCGGGAATTTACTCCATATTTAACATAAATATTTCGTAAATGAAATTCAACAGTGCGATCGGTAATACCCAATTCAAGGGCAATCAGTTTGTTACTTTTACCTTCGAGCAGCAGGTTTACCACATCTTTTTCACGTTTGTTGAGTATTGGGTGTTTGGGGATATTTTTCTCTGGTATCATTTTTTGCCATTAATTCCATTTCTCTATGTAGTAAACAATCTGGGGTTACTCATACCCTGGTAACGCGTTGCATGGATGGTTCCATAATTCAATAAAGGAGAAATTTGATGAGGGAACCAGCCAGCCAGGTCACGATTTTCCAAATACTAAACCTTCAAAGGGGGTCCAAGTAATTCCATGCCGTGAGAACGCCACAATTCAGGATCCTGGGGAGGCATTGCATTCGCTTTCGTGACCTCCCGGAAGAATGATTCCATTTTTCCGGCGGGAATGAAGGCGATTAGTATTCTGCCACGTTGGTTGCCCGAATAAGCCCAGACATGAGGGATCTTTCGCGGAGCAAGCACAGAATCCCCAGGGTGCAATTCAAATTGTTCCTGCCCGATTTCGAACAAAAACACACCTTCGACGGCATAAAACCATTCATCCTGTTCGTAATGCAGATGTTTGGCCGGACCACCTTTCTCGTGAAAGGTATTTTCGATGATGAAGATGCCGTTACTGTCTTTTGGCGTGACTTTGAAAGTAATTTCGCTAACACCCAGCCCGCGATGCTCTCCGAATTGGTCTTTATTTGCACCTACGCGTAAGAGCGATTGAACCTTCGATTGAGAATCAGTTTTATCTTTCATAACAGACTCCTTTTGGCTTTTGAGTTTGCCACCACTGAAATTGACTGCATCGTACTGCTCTCAATCATTTTTTACCGGCTCATAATAAAGAGTTATTACACCAGAGCCAAAGGTTTTTGTTTTTATGAGGTTAAGATTTATCCTATCATCTATGTTTTTAAATAATCGTAGACCTTTTCCTAAAATAATTGGATGAACACTGAGTTGGTACTCATCAATTAAATCAAGCTGCATTAAAGCAACGATCAAACTTGGGCTGCCAGCCAAAATGTTTTTACCTGTTTGTTGTTTAAGGTCTAATACTTCTTCTTCGATACTCCTTTTTGCCAATCTGACATTTTTCCAACCAACATTTTTAAGCGAATGGGAAAAAACGATTTTGGAAATGTTGTCTATTAATAAGGCAAACTCATCGATTGGTTTGCTACCAGTAGGGTCTTTTACGATGGTCGGCCAAAAACTTTCCATCAGTTGATATGTTATGCGTCCGTATAAAAGGGTGTCTGCTTCACTTAATAACTCATTGTAATGTTGATGTAAATCATCATCAGCAATTCCTGCCGTATGGTCGCAAAACCCATCCAGGGTCATATTGATTGCTGCAATTAGTTTTCTCATTTTACTGCTCCTATAACTCCGATCTCTCGTCAACAGCGATCATAATTGAATGCGATGCCACACTCATCGCCTAGCATTTTCCTTCACCTCAAATATTTTAATGAAAATAAAAAGATCCTTTCAACGAAAGGTATAAGCTTTAATTTTATTGCCAATCTTACAGACCGATACGTCGAAGACTAAGCTAGTACTGTGGAGGCTAATGCAACCCGTGCAGAGATAGATAAAGCGATTGTCTCCCTGCGGACAATGAGAAATCATGGGTGTTTGTGGAAAAAGCTAATAAGGAGGAAAAACTTGTCGGCACGCTTTACAGGTTGGTATTTCTAGTTTGACCATGATTGTAACTCTATGATGTTGCCTTCGGGATCAGTAACATAACACCAGGTTACTTTTGTTTCGGCAGAAACCTGAATCGTAACAATTTCACCTACAGCGTTTCCGCCAGCCTTTAGCACTGCTTTTTGGGCGAATTCTACATCCTTAACCGAAAATGCGATATGTCCAAAACCGGGTCTGTTTACCGCTGTTTCGTTACGGACCTCAAGAAAGTTGTAGTTAAAAATCTCTACTGTAGGACCGTTATCACCATACCCCGGCAATCGTAAATGGATACCGCGCAGGTGAGCTCCAGGAATGCCTGATCCGGCTTCAAGCTTTTCTCCAGAAAGATCGCGTTCTGGTAAAACGGGGACACATCCAAAGATTTCCTGGTAAAAACTGGAAAGCAACTGCCAATTTTCTGCGATGATATTGGTGTGAACATATTTTGCTTGAATGGTCATCATTAATCCCCGATCTTTGTGTGTAAGTACTTTTGAAAACAAAAATTTTAATTTCTACTTGCAAAAAATGATCAAATCAACCAGAATTCACATTTCCTCAGTTCTTTAATTATAGCCAGTTTTGTTTTGATGCAACAATAATGACCTATGAGGGTATGGAGAGTATTTTGTGATTTTACCGATACATGAGTTTATTTCAGAATGCAGTGTTTATACCCGTGAAGCCGAATCAGTCAGCGTTTTGGCGACTGACGTAGCTTTATTAGCCTGTTTTCCAATCAAAAGATCTGCGGGAATGCCTAGTCCAATATGTAGTCGTTGGATCATTTGAAGAGAGAGTCCGCGTTTACGGTTTAGCACTTCTGAAACGCGTTCCTTGCTGCCAAGGTATTTAATCAAATCAGAACGGCTTAACCCTCGACTTTCCATATAATATTGAATTACCTGAATTGGATCATCCGGCTCAGGGATCGGAAAGTGTTTTACTTCATATGCCTCAACCAGAGTAACCAGCACATCCATCCGGTCGCCTTCCGTTGTACCTGGCTGAGAATCGAATAATTTCTCGATTTCTTTCAGTGCTGCTTGATAGTCTGCTTCACTACGAATGGGTTTAATCTCCATTTTCAATCTCCTCAAATTGTAGTCACATCAATCCTGTCGTACTCTTTATGTGTTCCAACAAATCGGATATAAACCACTCCATGTTGATACACAACCACCACCACAATTCTGTAATGATTTCCTTTGATGTTGAACACAATTCTGTTATTGGCAATAAAACTGGCGTTCTTATAAACCGTTTTGATGTCAACAGGAGTCTTCCAGGTTGCTTGCTCAACATCACGAAACCACGCCTGCAGAGGAACACTTGCATCCGGGTGCCTTTCCCAAAATTCTCGAAGAATGCGGCGACTAATGATCCTCATAAAAAGATTATATCACAAGGTTACCATATTGGTAACTTTGATTAATATTAAAAATTCCTGGTTTATAATTATCAGGGATCATTTTCATCCGAACTAAAAACCCTTAGACTGCTTCACCGGTCGGAATTTATACCTGTGAATACTGGTTGGTTCACGATTTCGCCGATGACATAGCTTATTGGTTTCGCACTACAATCAAAAGATCTGCAGGAATGCCAAGTCCAATATGTAGTCGGTGGATCATTTGAAGATAGAGTCCGCGTTTACGGTTGAGCACTTCTGAAACGCGTTCCTTGCTGATCAGATATTTAATCAAATCAGAACGGCTCAACCCTCGACTTTCCATATATGACTAACAGCTGAACCTGGTTGCCTGGTACAGAGATCGGAAAGTGTTTATTCAACTTCGCTGCAAAATTTTCTGAACCACTCTGCCATCTCCGCTAATGAGAGCTGAGATTGAGCACAGGCTAAGGTAAAATTGACCAATTCAATATTCTCGACATTTAAATGATAGCCGTTCATTCTTAAGAACATTGCCGATGCTGTGATTGCAGTACGTTTGTTTCCATCTATAAAAGGATGGTTGCGAACCAAAGAATCCATTAATGCAGCAGCTTTCATCATGATATCCGGATACAAATCTTTTCCGTCAAAGGTTGCCTGTGGTCTACCTAAAGCCGAAAGCAGCATTCCGACATCCCTGACACCATGACCTCCACCGATAACAGAAATCAGGCGACTATGAAGGAAAAGCACTTGCTCAGGCGTGAGATAATACTCCATAATGCTCGCTTTTTTATACCTTGAGATAACCTTATTTAGCCAATTCTTCTAATGCAGGACGATATTGCTGGATAAACGCATCCACCTGCCTGGCGAATTCCTCATTGACCCCCGCAATCGCCATTGGCTTTCCTACCGGCGTTAAGATCACCCGCCGTTGTTCGCGGTCCAATTCCAGGTTTATACTTTCACCGACCTTAACACCAAGATCATCCAACACTTCCTTTGGAAGTGAAAGGACAACGCTATTTCCGGTTTTGAATAATTTTCTGATCATACGTTCTCCAATACTTACAGTGTAAGCACGTTTGGCAATAGTATAACATAACCAGATAAAAAACCAATTCTTGCAGTGATCACTGCAAGAATTGGTTTTTTAGTATTATATATTTTCCGAAGAAATAATTCTTATCGTCCGTAAATCATTTGGGTGCTATTCATCTTAATTTGGATATGGTTATTACATTAACAAAAAATTTGACTTATTTGACTGATTTTACAGAAAAAAAATTACATTATCATTTTGCTGTTTAACTAAACACATTAATTGTGATATTCAGCAATAATGTTTAATTATCCAAAACTAAGCAAAATGGGATTTAATCTTAAAAATAATTAAACACCAATATTTTCTGAAGCAAACATTCATGTGTAATCTACCAGTTACAAAATCTAAAAAGCTGCTTGACTGGACCCATGATTTAATCTACCTGAAGTATCATTAATAATAAAGCACCCTCCATTTCTGGAGCGTTTCTATTGTGTTGATTATTTTCCCCATGGCTGGGCGGAATTTATATCTATAGATATAAATCGGTCCATGTGGGGGAAGTTAAGAAAAATGTCTACCGGTTGCATCAATTGCCATGAGTTTTTTCCACTGTTTTACTTTTACCCAATCCAAATTTAGCTTTCTCGCTAAGTACTCTCATTGCACAGCATGGTTAAGTGGATGCGGTCTATAGCTCTATTCGTATTCTAACAAATTTAATTCAAGTACTCCCTTACCCGAAGTTGACGTAAATTGGCATCCTAATGCTAAGCCTGTTCCTAAAAAATTTTGAACATCAACATGGTCTTTACACAGAAGAGTCCCGAGCAAACTTCCATCATGCCAAATACCTATTTCGGAAATATCAGAGTCATCAATACTTTGAAGAGTTACTTCTGTTTGTGGATATTCATCAAAATTTGATATTACATCTAATTCAGCCACGCCATTACTAAATAATTTACTCGTAACACTACCCTGCATCAATCGAGCAACTTCCAAAAGACTTCTAATGTCATTTGGCGAAGCATCAAACATTTCAACCCATTGAGCTAAGTTTAATGAGCGTATCCATGATATTACGTTTTTATCTTGATTTTGCGTACGCCAAACATTGGCTATTCTGATAGCCAGATTACGAGATTGTACACCCCGTATCATCAACCCAAGAGAAATCTCGCAACCAACACCATATCGAATGTTAGCAGGAATGTTTTTAGGAAAGATCTTAACTACTCCCTCTTGAATAAGCGCTTCATTTACCCAACTTATAATTGTGCCAAATACCCAGGGAAGAAAAACCTCAAATCTATTGTAAATATAATCCCCTAATTGCTCAAATCGAAAGTCTATGTCATCAACACGAGAAAAATATTTTTCAGAAATATCAATAAGGGATATTCCTTCCAACCAGTCGATGAGCAATAGCTCTGAAGGTATTGACACAACATCTCTAGTTCCCCCTCTACGTGAATAAACATTTCGTTTTGGGGCTTCGGAAAATTGTAATATTCTTTGCAATCTATTTTTGCCAATGACTAGCTTTGTGACATCAATTATGCTTTGTGAAATTTCACAATCTTTTACCTCGGAAATGATTTCTTGGACCATATGTTCAAGTGAACTGGATGAACGAATAGATATACCAGATGAAGCCCAACGCCGTCTTACAGCTTCTTGTGTATTTTGGTATTTCATCAAAACAACGTTGGCCGTCTGTAACCATCGGAAGCGTTTGGGTTGTGATAATTGCACCCACCCTAATGTGCAGCTAAGAATTTCCTGAATTTGTTCGATTCCAAGGTTTTTTCCTGATCTTTCTAATTCGGCAATGATAAACCAAACAAATTTCAAAAAATCCGGAATTGCACTACCATCGGTCTCTAATACAGCATCCTCTGATTTTCTGCTCAATTCCTCGAAAATTGCTAATTCTTCAAGGGCTTCATCTCTTGCTAACATAGAGGTAGCAAGAAGTTCGTTTTCATCTGGACTTAATCGATCAAAATCATCCTGGGTAAGTTTTGCTTGTCTAGCTAAAACCACTATTCCTTCTGTTTCTTTTGTGGCTCTTCCAGCGCGTCCAATCGCATTTACGAGTTTCGAACCAGTAATATATTCTGTATACCCCCCTTCTCCATAAGAGCCTTGCGATGCAATCAGAACCGATGTAACAGGTAAATTTATACCTTCTGTTAAAGTTGTAGTGGCAACTATATATTTCAAGTGGCCGGCTGACACAGCCTCTTCTAGAGCATTTCGGATTTCACTTGGTAAAGATCCATGATGATAAGCAACGCCTTTTTCAAGAACCCGTTTAAGCGGATGATTTATCCCTAATCGGGCAGTAACTAGATCAATTAGATTTACTATTTTACGAGAGTTAATGGTCTCTTTTGTTTCCGCTATTGCTTCAGCTAGCTGAATGGTTTTCGATTTAGTCGCTTCAATTATTAAAACCGGGCCAAAGTCAGCAAGAAAATCAATAACAGAGACAAGCATTTTATAGAATGGTGTACTTTTAGAACTATCTTTTTGGTAATGGCCATACTCATCTTCAGCTTTTCGAACTAATTCCCCAATTGGTGTTGTCGTGTTAAGTGTATGCGTGTCTCCTGTGTGAGAAATCCTTACATCAAGCCGTCCATGTAAAGGCGTTATTTTTTGAAATAGATATTTTTTTCCTCGAGGATTTTGACTTATTACGGAATCGTTCCAAAACGCTTCGCTAGTCCAAATAGCATGAATTCTTCGTGGTCCTCTCCAATCGCTATGAAATGCTAGAGGAGGTAACGATTTTTCATTTCCTTCAAGCCACTGTATGAAATGATTTCTATTGCCAATTACGGCAGATACTAATGCAATTTTATGATTTGTGTTTTCTGTTGCATAATGTAAAAATGATAAGTCTTCTTCTAGTGTCCATCCTCTTCCTTTATCACCAACTAAATGAACTTCATCGAATATAAACAATCCAAAATGATTTAGTAATCGATTACTATCTGTTTTTATCAAATAAGATAGCCGTTCAGGTGTCATTACTTCAACATCTGGTTGTAAATCTTCGAGAATTGAATTCAGCCAGTCTCCCTCTGGCAAACCATCTACAATTCGTTTACCAATAAATCTTAATCTAGACTGAAGTGATAAGCGGACCTCACGGCATAAACTTCGTGTAGGTGCTACATAGCATACTGATGAAAACTTTGTAGCCAAATGAACAGTGATGAGAAGTTGTGCTGTGAGTGTTTTGCCCCCGCTTGTTGGTGTTGAGATTAACATCCTTTTTACATTATCTGCAAAAGGATTTATATCATTCTCCAATCCCAGGAAATCAATCTGTGGTGGCCATAGAGTAAGAATCCGAGGAGAACCATTCACGAACGCCTTTCGGACATTTTGAGGCACGTCCGGAGGTAAAATATTCCATATCGAAGATTGCTCCAATCTACCAGAGAATGAAAGCAAATGAGCAGCTACCCATCTTGACAGATCATCTTCTAAAGAAGCATCGGATTTTATAGATTTGGTAAATTTTCTACGAGCATTCTCAAGCAATTCCGGTTTACCATATAAAAGAAAACTCATTAAATCTCTTACGCCACTTGCAACATTTGCAGCCGCCCCATACAAAGTAGAACCAATCTCATCAATGTTCCACGCGTTTACAAGATACACCACTTCTGCTCTTATGTTTGATGTAAATGAGTAAATATATTTCACATCAAAGCCGAGAAATGCTATTCCGCAAGATAATGCCGCTAATTGAAAATCGGGAATTAAGTTCAAAACGCTCAGCCCAGCAGGAAATTCTCTCCGATATAATGCAATTGCATTTGGATCAAGAGAGCTTCGAGCGTAAGCAATTTGGGCAGCAAAACAATATTTATATTTATCTAAGTCTGAAATTTCAGTTGTATGAAGTTGTAAATCAAAGATGTGACCTGATACTTGAAATGCTGCTCTTTGTCTCTCAACACCATAAAATTTCAAAGCAAACTTTGATGATGCAATCCCATGTAAATACCATCCAGTTGCCGTGAGTACATCTGGAACCGAAGGATCTCTTAGTAATAATGCAAGTTCTGCATTCGTCAATAGCTGCGAAAATTCTTCGGCAGTGGGAAGTCTCTCATGTCCGCCGAGAGCAAGTCCCAATAATTCTGGGTCTAAAGACCTTTCCATATTGTTTCCTGGACTTTAATTACAAATCTTGAAAAATCATCAATACAAGTAAGTATCCCTTGTAAACGAATGGGGTTTACAAAGTTTGGAAATTAATCTCCAAAATCATCAAAACAGTTTAGCGAAACGTGCTTTAAAGATGTTGCGACTGATACGCCTGCAGACGCTTGGTAGCTCGCGTCGATCCAAAGATCGAGTAACGTACTTACAAAAATTTCTAATTCTGGATTATCTAATTCGTGCTCAGTTGCGATAATCCGAGCTAAATATTCGGTAGCCTTAGCGTTAAGTTGAGAGTATGCTTTATTTACTGTCCCACTTATCCTCTGAGTATTTTCTGCAGACCTTGGCGAAAACTTTTTCATTTCCCACAACCGGAATAAAAATTCATTATTCTTATTGCGGTGAATAGTTAATGCATCGCCACCCGGGTCGGTTGATTTAAAACCAGGGGGTATAGTGTACACAGTTGGTTCGTATGGATTTTCTAGAAATAAAAAATACCAAAGCCACTCACCAATAAATCCTTCCAAATGATCAACTTTTGAGCCATTAAAATACTCGTTGGGTTCTCCGAAAGTTGGCGTTAGAAATGCACGAAGCGCTTTCTGTGACGGTTCGCTTAAAGGAGTATCGTTTTCAACTTTATCCTTCCAAGCATTAAAATAGCGAGAACACTTTCTGCAACGAAAGTTTACTATCTCGGTTGCCATTGCTAATGCCAAATCATCAGAAGATACATCCCTAAATTTATGAGAGTTAAGTGTCCAATTGTGTGTTGGATTAGTATTTTGAACCGATTCAAAGAAATCGATGAGTGTCATAATATTTTACGAATGACTTCCCTTACACTATTGAGACACCATGTCTTACTAGATGTGTAATGCATTTTATACAGCCTTCTGTAAAAAGCCCTGAGTGGTAATATTATGAAGTTATTTGGCTGCAATATAGCTTAAATATATTTATAATTATATAGAGCCTACTGAATTAAGTCCATTTTAACCAAACTAATAAATGTACTTCTTTAGAAAAAAACAAGTTCACCTCTCGAAATGGTTAGTCTTTATGCAAAACTAACCATTTTTCATGCCTTCAAAAGGGAATATACCCCTCTTTTCAAGCACCTATCCCCTCTTGTACTCCCAATTCTTTGTGCTCCAGGTAGCGATGGATGCGTCTGACGTTACTCATCATAGCGGATTCAATCATCATACTGCTCATTCTGAATAACCCTCTGACCGGAAGTTTTCCCCTCCGGAAACGATGCTTTACCTCACGTACTGTGGATTCCACAGCAGCTCTCATGTTTCTTCCTACTTGCTTGTTTTCCTGGTTGCGCTTTCTCCTCTGGGAAACATTTATCTGCGCTTGTGTAAAACGTAAATGCCATCGTTTATCCCGTACCCCCTGCCTGGATGGACACTTTTCGACGAATGGACAGGTCGCGCAGACATCTGGGGAGAAATGTGCTACGTAAGTATTCTTCTTATTGTTGCTTTGTACCTCAACCACCTGTCCCTGCGGACATTGAATGCGGGTTGGTTTTCCATTGCCCGAGAGTTTTATCTCGAATTCAGACAAGTGCAGTTTCTCCTGATGTGGCTCTCTGCCCTTGATACCGGTCTGGATTTGCTCCACCTTTTCTTCTATCATCACATTGTCAACCTCGGGACTTCCATAGGCTCCATCGGTATATAGGGTTTTTAACTCAGTTCTCTCGATGATGTTATCCATTGCATCCAATAAAAGTTTAGTGTCCTCTACATTATTCGGTGCTACCTGAACCTTGGTGATTAGCTGAAATTCATTCTCAGGATCGCATGTTTCGATGATGTTGGCTACATAACCTCTGTAATGGTTCTTCCCTTTCACCCGGTAGGATGCTTCCAGGTCATCCACTGATTGCAGGCTATTTGAATCCAGTTCCTCGTTTTCCTTGACCCTGAACTTTTTATCCTCCAGGATAAAGTTTTCTCCAAAGAGACGTTCCATTACCTTGAATGCACTTTCCTCCTGGTAGCGCTCATGCAGGTCACAGATCAACGCCTGCATGGTTTCCCCGATTTGGATCATGTGCCCCTCTATGGCTTCTTTGCCTTTTACACGGTATGCAAAATGACCAGCACTATCTCTTATGTAAGGTGTAATCTTCTCGGCGCACTGCTGCTTATCTTCATCTGTGAGCATTCTTTCCACACGATGCAGGCTCTCCACCAGAAGTTGCAACCTGCTGGCTGTTACCATGTTGCTGGCAATCTGGGTTGAATCCATCCTTTGTATGCCCGTCCGTATTTTTAACGCGCTGATCTGCGCATCTGTAATCCCTTCGAAGGCTTTCTCCAGCAGGTTGATCCCCTCCTCAGCATTGTATCGGCTCATCCGTTCACGAAAATTGTATAGAGATCGGATTTCAAAGTCTCCATCTCCCAATCGATCATATCCAAGGCTATATCGTACCTGTAAATTGAAACAATAATTTTCATACAATTCCTGATCACTCCACCCAAATCCGGCTTTGAGTGCTTCCAGCCCTACCAGGACATTGACTGGAAGGTTCGGCCTGGAGCCTACGCTGGAATACAATGGAGAAAAGGCTTCTTCATCAATTCGACTGAAGAACTCCGTGTAGAATGTGTGTGCCCATGATTTTTCCAGGCGTTTTCGTTGTTTTTCTGGGAGTTCACTGGCTGCACTGATTAGTGCTGGTTGTTGGTGTTTTGTATTTTTTCTGAACATCCCCTAATTGTATTAAAGTTTTTTGTTTTTGTGAATCTTCAATTTGTGATCAGTTTTTGGACTTTTTTCAGTGAACTCTATATAGCATTAAAGAAAATAGGTTATCAAAACGACCTAATCAATACAGAACAAAAAACTCCTTGAACAAATGCGCGACCAATTGAGTGTCAAAAAATACAATTAAATACGACATTAGAACTTTGAAACCCAAACCCAATTCGATTTATAAATCAAAATAACGCCCTCTATTTCTAGAGAGCGCTTTGATTGTTCTGTTTGTTTTATCCCATCACTGGGCGGAAATTATACCCGTGTTTACAACTTGTTCTGCGAGAGGTGGAGAGAGTATCGATCTATCGGTTTGCGTTACCTACTTGTAGTCGGGGATGGAAAATGCTTGGGACCAGGAAAAAATTGAAGTAAGAAAATTACTTTAAAATTAGAGCTAATTTCGTATGTCCACTTCAGACTTTGTAAGGCAGACTTTTGTAAGTGAACTTGTTACTATCTATCTCTGAAGAAGTTGTGAGGCTAGAAACCACAGCGAAATTGTGCAAGCGCATGAAATAAGTAATAATATTAAAAAGATGACTGAAGCACTACGTCCTCGTCCAGTGCTTCCACCGGAGAAAGATCGGGCGCGCATTTTCAAACGAGCTTCATCAACCTGGGTGCCAACTAATTTTGCAATCTCCTTTAACTTTCTTACTTCTTTTCGTCCTACTTGTCCATCCACAATCGTCATTGTCTCAGCAATTGCATAAATTGCCTCGAGCGTTTCTCCATCTTGAACGTTTGCTATTTTGGCAAGCCAGTTGTCTACGTCGCCCCACTGGCTTCCCAGGCTTTCGGGAATAAAATCAAGGTGAAGTTTGTTTAAACTTGCTCCTAACTCTTTATAAGCGGCAAGCTCGTTCTCGCTTACTCGATTGTCCGCCCCCATAATATTCAGCGCACTTGCTAACAACAATTCTGGTGAGGCTTGAATTGGAATTTTAATGGCATGCATTAGTTCAGTGCTCATTCCACGCCCACGTACACGAGCCTGTACCGTCCATGCAAGCCTTTTGGTGAAGTAATAATTCCAACTTGCAGCAAGTATTATACTAATGACAGGGACAATTGCATTTAATAGGAATTTTTCAGCCAGATATCGGCGGGCGATTGAACGTGATAGGTTCTTTGTTACCCAGTCTTGAAAAGTGTGCCTTATTCCTGTTCGCATAAACTTGCGAGATTGTTGAATTGCTACACTAGGCGCTAGTCTTTGAAGCGCATTACCGGTTAATTCTCCTACTTTGATACCCATTCCCATTGCAAAGATTTCTTGTACATCTTCGGGGTCATCGGGATTTACTAATAAACCGTATAAGTTGAATAAATCGTAGGCTGTCCGAATTTGTAATCGTACTGTATAGCCTATTTCAACCGAAAATGCAGCTATTCCAATTGGAATTGTGATAACTAACCCGGGAACCCCGACTAATGACGATGCAAGGGCGACAGAACCAATAGCTGCTGCTGATATAACAGTTGCAGAAGCCGCCCCTGCTAATGCTGCCATCCGCGCTTGTTGAATAATATATCTTTCAGCGATAATATCTTTTGGTAAGCCGGGATACTTTTTCACGAGGTAATCAGTAGAAGCATTCTTTGCATATCGTTTCAGAGTCTCGGTTAGCAAGCGATCAAACCAATTTTGAGATTTATTTGATGCTGATTGTGATTTGTTCTCACCGGTCATTTATTGTATCTCCGGTATTCCATTGCTGTAGACGAACCAATATGGGATAGCGAGGTTCCCCAACTATTAATTTCACATACTCTTTATATGCAGCATAATTGCTGTGGATTAAGTAACTACTTGCATATTTTCCTAGGGATTACTCCAAGCTTTTTTAATTATATCGATCCTTTTCGTGAGTGCAACAAAAAAACGCCCTCCGTTTCTGGAGAGCGTTTTGATTGTTCTGTTTGTTTCACCTCATCACCTGACGGTGCTTATACCCGAACATATGATTGGGTTCGCGAGTTTGGTTAGAGTGTCAGCTTGTCGGTGAGTTTTACTTGTACTGGTACGGATTCCGGTTGGGAGCAAGAAAAACTTGAAGACACCTTTCACGAAATGCTTGAAAATGCCGTCCGCGCGACGAACCGTCCCCAGCATCCAATCTTGGCTTTGTTAGAGGCGTTCTCAACGACTAAATTCCGCTGTAATATCTTCTACCATTGGGTCGTTTAAAATATATTGGTGTAGAACCAATATATGTGCATGAACGTGTTCTCTATATCGGGCATACTTCCCAATAATTTCGTGAGGTATTTTTACAACCTGTTGCACTTCGACTTTTTCGTTGAAGAGAACAGCAATAAGGTAATCGAAATCACGATCCTCGAGGTTTCGAATTGCACTAAGTTGTCTTGACTGATTTCGTGGTGTTAATCGACGACCCTTAATTTGAAATTTCACGCCGTTTACATCTACGGCATCGTACCCAGATGTCGAATTTGAGACTAACGTTAAACCTAATTGATTGGCTATTAGCCATTCTGCGTAATCACCGATTGGGCTGTTGGATGTTCGAACTACTTTTCTTAATCTCAACTCATCAAGTATTCGACTATAGTGTTGAAGAAGATCTTGGGTACTGAGAGATTCTAATTCAAAAGCCATCATTTACCTCCGATTTGACTTGGTTCTGACCTTGCTGAAAGCTCCAAACGACTTGCGTTAGTGGCTAGAGGGGGATTTAGTTGAATAAACCCCCAGATGCCAAATCTGTCATTAGGGCTAGAATCACGAAAGCATGGTTAAAATACCAGCATTCGCCCTGAGTATATGGTGTTAACCACCGTCTTTTTTAGCAGCGGCTAAGACCTCGCTGATAAGTGACATTTCTAGGTATGCAAAATGCTTTCCTGCCTTATGGGTAAACAATGCTTTCTTATTATCATCTTCTTCAAGTGATTCGATGAAATCAGCAAACCCATTTCTAAATGAATGAAAAATATCATCTATATGGACGGCAACAAGACTTGGATAATCAAGTAATTTTATTGACTCGTCTAAATCTTTCTGCTTTGCCGTACCCCATGCGTAAGATATTTGATTTACCTGTTTCTTTTCACTTAAATCCGAAACTGGAGTTAGTGTATGTAAAATTCCACACCTTGCTGCATATAGTTCGTTTGCTGTGCAGGGCAGAGGATATTTCTGCAACATCCATGTGTTTACCCAAATTGAGAACCGTTTTCCAACGGGTTGATTTTCATCGTCGCTTGCAATCCAACTAATACTGTCGATTGCGCTATAAAGCAATATCAATGCTGGCATAATTAGCTTTTCTGAAATACAAAAATCAATTGCAGAGATTATTTGGGTGTAACTAATGAATAAATTTTTTTCAGTCATTTTGTAAGTAAAGGGCTAACGATTTGCATTCGCGGAGCATGGTAGTGGGGCGAAGCGTGGTCTGTGCTTGGGATCAAGAAAAACTTGAAGCGAGAAAACTGCTTTCCGTATGTGCCGCAGAATCCTATAAACCCAGTGTAATTATGCCACAAGAATCAAAAAACGCCCTCCGTTTCTGAAGAGCGTTTTGATTGTTCTGTTTGTTTTACCCCATCACCGGCCTAAACTTATACCCATAAATAATGATGCCACGATCATCCATATCGGTGCGGATCTTGCGGGTGACCATTTCGACTGGCATACCGATTTCCACCCCGTTGTCTCCCAGATCGGTTAATTGGGCGGTTACCACCGGACCTTCTTCCAGTTGCACCAATGCCATGGTGTAAGGAGCGGATTGCTCGTACCCAGCCGGGACACTGGTTAACTGTGTAAAGCTATAGATCTGCCCACGACCGCTGAATGAAAATTGTGTTTTGGCTTCTCCACCGCAATAGGGGCAAACATCGCGGGGAGGGAAAATCTTAGAACGACAATGGGGGCATTCTTCTCCCACCAAAGCGTAGCGTTGTTTTTTTAATCTCCAATGACGTGGTACTTCCATTTGTTTATACTCCTTTTCATCGATTATGATGATGATTACCAGTTTAAGCGTTAACTTCTATCAAATCCTATCAAAATGATTGAAATTCTTTATAAAGGCATTCTTTCCAACACGTGCGTGACGGCCGTGGATGCCGGACCACCCAAACTCTGCACCAATGCCAGGCGCGCATTCGGAATTTGATTTTCACCGGCTTCTCCGCGTAATTGCAACACGGCTTCCACCAGTTGATAGGCTCCTGTGGCACCCAAGGGATATCCACGTGCTTTCAGCCCACCCATGGTGTTGATTGGTAGTTCGCCTTTCAAAGTTAATGTATCGTCCACAGCCAGTTTCCAGCCATCGCCGCGGGCGGCAAATCCGGCAGCTTCCAACGAGAGCACGCCATAAACACTGAAGGCATCATGCAGTTCAAAAAAATCTACATCACTGGGTAATATGCCAGCTTGTGAGCAGGCATTTTCTAATGAGACGCCTGCCGCTCGAAAAGCCAAGGGATCGGGACGGTCATGGAGTGCCAGAGTATCAATCGCCACGTCTGATCCAATCACGCGTACCAATGGATGCCCAACCTTACTGGCAACTTCCGGTGTGGTTAATATCAGTGCTGCTGCTCCATCCGCATATGGGGCAATATCAAACATATTCATAGGCGCGGCGAGGAGACTTGCTTTTTCGTACACCTCGCGTTTTATTGCTTTTCGATACATCGCATTGGGATTATTGACAGCGTTCGTGTGACCAATGAGGGGAAAAGCGCCAAATGCCATACGGTCGGCTTCGGGATTTTCGTACAAATAACGCTGCATCAACAAGCCAGCCTGGCTGGTCATGGTCTGACCGGTATACACTTCATAATCGTAATCCATTACCAGTTTCGTCGGTTCATCCATGCTGTCACCCGAGAGATCGGTGAATTTTTCCATTCCCAGTGCCATGGCAATATCAACCCAACCGGAAGCGACTGCCAGGTATGCCAATCGGAAGGCTGCAGCAGCAGAGGCTTCCCCGGCTTCTGCCGTATAGGATTCAATCCCTTCCAAAAAGGTGTTATCAGCGACCAAAGCACCCAGGTTTGCCTGATGGGAAGCCACGGATGCAATCAAATTGCCAATATAAATGGCTTCGGGAATTATCCCACCCGCATCCTGTTTGGCTGCCTGTACAGCTCTGGCTGAGATATTTCGCAGGGACAGGTCCCAGTGTTCCCCCACCGGTACCTGACCGATACCAGCAATTACAACGTCTCGCATGCTTCCCTCCATTACAGCATCGTCAGTTTTCCACGCTGACGCGTATAGCTCGCGTAATCGATCTCAGTCCTACGAGCAATGTAATCTTTCGTTTTTAAGGCTGAATCCCGCCTTTCGAGTATCTTATCTGTGACTGTTAAATCCATCGCGTCGGAGCCAGCACCCGAACCAAATGAAACCAGCAGGATCCTGTCGCCAGGTTCAGCCTCATCGAGAATAGCTGTCATGCCAATCAGCGAAGCACCTGCGTACGTGTTCCCTATGACCGGTGAGAGTAAACCTGTTTTACATTGCTCTTTCGAAAACCCCAACATTCCAGCAACGCGTTGCGGAAATTTTGTGTTAGGTTGGTGAAAAACAGCGTATTTATAATCGGCTGGGGTTGTATGGCTGGCCTGCATTAAGTGCTTACCTGCTTCTGTTATGTGTTTGAAATATGCCGGATCACCAGTGAAACGCTGACCATGCTCAGGATAATTTTGTTGAGGTCTGCGCCAAAAATCAGGCGTATCTGTCACATAGGAAAAAGTCGAATTAATAACGGCGACTGATTCCTGTGATGGCCCAATAATATAGGCAGCGCCACCAGCAGCAGCAGTGTATTCCAACGCATCACCTGGGCGCCCCTGAGCTGTATCCGCACCAATCGCCAGTGCGTATCTTGCCATACCGGAGCCTACGAATCCGATGGCAGCAACCATTGCCTCTGTTCCGGCTTTGCAGGCAAATTCCCAATCGCCGGCCTGAATGTGGGGTGAACAACCAATCGCTTCGGCAACAATTGTGGAGGACGGCTTGACGGCATAGGGATGCGATTCGGAGCCTACCCAGACAGCACGAATTTCATGCGGATCGATGGCAGCCCTTTTTAATGCATTTCGGGAAGCTTCAATCGATATGGTAATCGTATCTTCATCAAATCCGGGCACCGCCTTTTCCTTGATCGGTAAACCTTCTTCATCGCCTGCTTTCCAAAGCCGGGCAACTTCTGAAGCCGGTAAACGATAACGAGGGATATACACCCCATAACCCACGATTCCCACCGGTAGTCTTGGTTTTAATAAAATAGGATCAGTAGAAAAATCATTCATCGTTAACTTATTTTCTCCATTCTGCCAGAATTTCTTGGGCGCGTTCCACCCGTACGTTTTTTTCCTGCGCTAATTGGGTTGCCAGACGTGAAATTTCCTCGCCATCTGCACCTGCTGTAATGGCTACCTGCCGGGCATGCAGGCTCATGTGTCCACGTTGAATACCTTCTGTGGCTAATGCGCGTAAGGCGGCTAAGTTCTGTGCCAGACCTGCTGATACGATAATCTCAGCCAATTGCTGCGCATTTTCAATCTTCATCAGTTCCAGAGCTGCTTTAGCAGCAGGATGCACCCTGGTAGCGCCACCCACAGTGCCGACCGCCATTGGCATCTCGATCGTTCCCACCAGGTTACCTTCTTTATCGCAGCCCCAGGTGCTCAGGCTGGTATATTTACCACTGCGGGCTGCATAGGCATGTGCTCCGGCTTCCACAGCGCGCCAGTCATTCCCAGTCGCAATCAGGATGGGGTCAATGGCATTCATGATGCCTTTGTTATGGGTGGCTGCGCGATAAGGATCCACTGCTGCAAACGCCCAGGCGGCATTGATACCATCACGAACTTCTTCGGCACTGAAATCAGCAAAAGCCAGGGTCTCTTTCAGGATTGTTACCCGTGCTCTTGCCAATCTCCGATCTGCCAGATTGGTGAGGATGCGCAAATGTACTTTGCCACCACTTAAGGCTTCAATTTGAGGAGCCAGAGTTTCCGCTGCGGTATTAACTGCATTGGCACCCATGGCGTCGCGCACATCAAAGATGAGATGCACAACCAGGAATGCACCGATGGGGGAGTCGTCAAACACCCGCACCTCAATATCACGTGGACCTCCACCATATTTGCTCAGCACTGGGTCAACTTTTCCAGCCAGTGTCAGTAGATCCTGTTTGGCTGCTAATATTTTTAAGCGGGCAGTATGCAAATCATCCAGATCAATGACCTGGATTTGGGCAATCATTTCAGGAGCAGTCGTATGAGCAAAGAAACCACCGGAAGGACGAGCCAGTTTTGCCATGTAGGATGCACTGGCAACGACTGAAGGTTCCTCCAATACCATGGGGATGAGTACTTCCCGTCCATTGACGATGAAATTTTGAGCAATTCCCAATGGCAAACTAAAAACGCCAATCACATTTTCGATCATGTGATCAGCCTGTTCAATCTTTAGCCCATTTTCTCCACTTAGAATGGATATCGTCTGAGGATCCAAATTCTGGTTTTCTTGCAGCCATAAATGGCGCTCTTCAATACTGAGGTTGTAAAATTTTGCTTTCTCGTCGTTCCCCGGTGTGGGTCGCATGCATCCTCCGGATTTTTCACCCTTTATTTGCTTACCTTGGCAAATTTTAGTAGACAAAGGCTGGCAAAACCTATCAACTTTCCTGCTTTCATATCCCCTGTCTTTTTCAAGCAGCAATTATTAGTATCATTTCAATAATTAGGGGTGTTTTCTTTGGCGAGCGTGCGCTCGCCAAAGAAAACACCCCAACCCCCTTTTATTGAGATGAAACAATTATTACTACATCATTGATACCCATTGGGTTTTTAAAAACAAAATTGATCTTGCACTTGTCCAAATGCAAAATCAATTCTCTGATTCTTATCGAAAAAATTGGTGAGATTAAAGAGTGAATGATTCGCCTGGTTTTAGAACGCACACCTGGCTTTTCACCTGTTCTTCAACTTTTTTCGCCCACGCCTGTCCATCCTGGGCAATCAAATCCCAGGTATTGAAGTGGATCGGGATCACATGTTTGGGTTGTAACAGTTTCACAGCACGGAGTGCATCTTCAGGACCCATGGTGTAATTATCTCCGATGGGGATAACCGCTAGGTCAATTCCTTCTTCTCCGATCAGTCGCATGTCACCAAACAGACCGGTGTCACCTGCCAGATAGATCTTTTTGTGATCATTGGTGGTTAATAAAAAGCCAGCCGGATTACCGCCATAGGTTCCATCCGGCATAGCAGAGCCGTGCAACGCCAGGGTGAGTTTTAAATATCCAAATGGATATTGGAAACCACCCCCCAAATGCTGTCCATGTGTTTTACTGACACCTTGTTTGTCGAGCCAGTTCACGATTTCAAAATTGGAGATCACCTCCGCATTGGTGCGTTTGGCAATTGCTACACTATCACCAACATGATCCCCATGTCCGTGCGTGATTAATAGGTAGTCAGCCTGAACCTGATCGGCACTGATGGGCGAAGCTGGATTTCCACTGAAAAATGGATCGATGATCAATTTATAACCATGTGTATTGATACCCAGCGTTGCATGTCCATACCAGGTAATTTGTGTGCTCATATTTCCTCCTTTAATTTTATTCGACTATAAATTCAAATTCAGTGACGATTACCTCATTGCCTGCCAGATCGTAAATTTTGATTAGGACTGTGTGCTTTCCAGCATTGATGCTGATAGGATAACTATACGGCATTTGAGTGCTGTTGCCAACCACTTTTCCATCCAACCACCACTCAACCCGATCAATTCCTGTATTATCACTTGCTTCTGCCTGCAAAGTAATGCTCCCTTGTGAGGATCTGGGGATGGTCCGGTCTGCTGCAGGGTAAATGATTTTACCGCTGGGGAGTGAATTATCGACGGAAACCTGGATGGTATGCGAATCCACCTGGTAGTTCTCTCGAATCACCATCAAACGCATGGCATACAAACCATCTTCGACTTCGTTGGTATCCCATTCCGCTATTTTTCGATTGGAAACCTTATGGGTATTATCTTCTCCAATTTGCAGCCAGGATGAAGGATTTAAACCCTGCCCAATCTGTATGCGGTAACTGGTCATATCTTCTGTTTGCACAGTGCCCATTATTTTCACAATGCCATGGACATAACCATAGTTAGGAGGTGCTGTAATGGTTGCATCTGCTGCTGGAGCAACTGCTTGAATCAAATCATAATCTTTGGGGGGTATGGCGATATTGTTCGCAGCAGCCCAGATAATTGCTTCCTCCGGCACCAGCATGTACGTTCTGGTTTCTACCATTTCAGCGGGAGTAAATACAGTCGCCAGCAAACCTGTTTCGCGATTAATCTCGTAACTTTTGAATAAATTGTCAGTCGCAGCGGGTTGAGTACCATCAATGAAAATTTCAGTAATAGTAGCGGGGCACTCCCGGGTTGGAAGTAACCCCGATAAATTACAAACTACAACATCACTGATACCGGAGGGTTTTTGCCAATTTTCCACCGCTACATTCTGGTGCAACCATTGCATCATTGCGTACCAGACACCGCCAGCGATCTTTGGGTTTAACCCAAATTCCGATTCACCTGCCTGACCGAACCAGATCACGCTGACATATTGTGGGGTATACCCGGCGGTCCAAACCTCATCATTATTAAAGGTAGAGCCAAACTTTCCAGCGCTAGGTCTACCGATATCCAATAGACTCGGATATCCCAGTGTTGCGCGACGTTCGTAATCATCTCTGAGGATATCATGGGTCAAAAATGCGAGTTGAGGGCTCAGGATAGCCTGTGAGTCTGTTAAAAAATCATCCAGAATCAATCCATCGCTCAATTCCACTTGGCGCAATACTTTTGGTTCTATCAAGCCATTGTTGGTATTTTTCAGGCCATATCTTACGCCTAAGTTGGCAAAAATACTGTAAAAATCTGCTATTTCCAAAATAGTAGCGCTATCCCCCGCAAAAAGGATCTCCTGTACTTGTTCCAGGTCGCTGACGGTGTTCAGTCCAAATGATTTTGCACTGCGGGATACTACATCGTATCCAATTTGCTCATACAGCCGGTTGACCCCGCTAAGATAATCATTGGCGAGTGCGCTGCGAAATCGCAAAGGACCGTGATAGTCTTCAATTGGTAATTGGTATTTCGATAAATCCTCGGATAGATTGATAGGGATATCCCAAACCTGGGTGCCGGGAGAAAACCCTCTGGCAAATGCATTGACAGCGATCAATGGCGTCAGAATAGAGCCACCTTGTTTTGGTGTAATGCTGGATGATTCATATTTTAGATCGAGATTGCCAACCAAAGCGAGAACCTCCCCGTTTCCAGGGTCCAATATCACCCCGCTGCCTGCCATTTCAACGTCAGCCATCGTTTCATCAAACAAAGAAGGTAGAAATCTTTCAGGGGGGCAATTATCCGAATCGGTTTGTGATCCAGCTACGCGGTTCAATTGGCTGTTCAGTGTGCAGCGTAAAGCTAGTTGAATATTGTTATTCAGGCTGGTGGTAACGCGTATTCCACCTAACTCAATCCGCTCTCTGCCATACAAATCATAAAGCTTGTTTAACACCAGAGAGGAAAAAGCATTTGCAAATTGCTTCTCTTTCTGAACCTCAGACACCAGTAGTAATTTGGATGCCATCGCGGTTTTGAAGTCTTCACTGGAGACAAAGCCTTCTTCCTTTAATTGGGTGAGTAGACCAACCTGATTTTCCAACGCCGCCTGGGGAGCATCCAGAGGATTGAGCGCAGGGGTTAATGAAGTGGACACCAGTAAAGCAGCTTCAGCCATGTTCAATTGATTGGCATTTTTATTCAGGTACAGGTGCGCAGCCGAGTCGACCCCGATTGAATGGCGACCATAAGCACTGCTGTTCAGATACCATTCCAGAACCTGTGCCCGGCCATATTTTTCTGTAATTTGTGCAGCCAGTAAACGCATACGTAAAATGCGATTTAAATTCTCAGGCTCGTCCCAAAGCAGCAATCTTTCGACCAAACTCTCTGCAATAGTGCGATCCGAAGTTGTAGAAAGAAGGTTTTTGTTATACCCTGGACTGCTCCAAAAATCGGGTTGATACACAGCCACAGTGAGTTGCACTATATAAGGGCTGATAAAATCCGATTGGTTGGGATCCAGTGGGAGAAAGCGTCGTTTGATGCCGGCTTCTTCCAGACGGAAAAATTCTTCTCCACTTTGGTCCAACAGAACTGTAGGGGAAAGTAAGATGCCGGTCTCAGGATCAAGGTATGCTGGAATCCAGTCTGTAGCGGGTAAATCTTTCGTCAATTGCGTATAAAAGCTACCGACAATAACCGGTATCCCTGCGACAACAATCATTAATAAGATGAGAGATATCAGGCTGATCCGTCGCAATGAACGCCGTGTTTGGACGGGTTTGAAAAATCGCCTTTTTTTTCTATCTTTAACGATGAGTAATGTTTGTAAGCGTGATTTCATGGGACCAGGATCAATCACTTTGTTGGTGTGATTGTAGATTTAATCGTTGGTTTTACAGTCTGAGATTTTGTTAGTGTTTGGGTTGATGGTACCACGGTTTTTGTGTCGCTGGTTGGGGAAGGAGTTTTGCTGGGTGTGGGGGTAGCTGTGTAATACTGGTTGAGGTAGAACTCTGCGGTAGCTTTCCACTGCGGTAATATGGCTTCAGGATCCAATTCTAACAAACGCTCCCAATCACGTTTGGCAACATCATTTTTCAAAGCTTCCAATGCGATCGCCCGCACAAAATACATACGGGCAAGTTCCTGGTCATCCTTAGCCAGTTTCTGGCATTCACTGGCCTGTTGGTAGGCATTGCCGGGCTTATTCAGTGGAAAATTCGCTTCACTGAGAATGATACAGGCTTCAAATGATTTAGGATTTAATTTGAAAGCCAGGTCGAAATCCTCAAATGCATTTTTAAATTCTTCCATTTCGGTGTAAATCAGGCCGCGTTGTGAATAACCTTCCGCATAGGCAGGATCTCTCCGCAGGATGATATCCAACAACTTGATAGCTTCTTCAAAATTATCGTTGGCAGCATAAGCTTTTGATAACAGAACGTCAGCATCCGGATCAAAGGAAGAGTTATATCGGGTGTATATCAACAGCGGTTCAAGCGACGCTTTGGTGTTGCCGCTAGCCTGATAAACCTGCCCCAGAAATTTATAGGATTCTAAAAGTGTCAGATCTTTTTCTAAAGCTTTTAATGTAAAGTCAATGGCCAGGTTATAGTCGTTTTCGATTAATGCAAGCCGACCTTTTGCCAGATCAAGCAGTGGAGATTCCGGCAGAAGATCCTCCACATCCTCAAGATATTCACGGGCTTTTTCAAGGTTAGCTTCCTTAAAATAGGTTTGCACCAATGCGAGATATGCCTCACCATAATATTGGTCAAGTTTTACACTAGCAAGTAGATCTTCTATTACTATTTCAGATGAGTCTTCCCTGAGCAGGTTCACCATTGCCCTGCCAAAATAGCCTGGTGCAAAATTTGGATCGATCTTGATTGCCTCCTCGAAGGCTGTCAGAGCCTTGGATAACTCACCCGTTTGACGGTATGCCTCCCCAAGGTGGTAATACAGGTCGGGGGCATCTTTTTGAGATTTGATTGCCTGCTCAAAGAACTTGATCGCTTCCAACCAATTGCTTTTCTGGTAATTACGCATTGCAATACTATATGCCTCAATGATGGGATGCGGTGTGAAGACATACATAGGTGTCGGTGTGTATGTACTTTCAAGAATGTTCCAGGGTGCAGTAGGTTCGATGATGCGTGGTACGAGGGTTTCAGTCGGGGTAGAGCTGGCAGGATAAGTTGGTGTCGGTGCAGCTGTTCCCATGGCGGCCAGGTTGCGATCTTTGAACAACCATAATCTGTTGGATCGAAATGCCACAACAATTAATACAATTACCACCACCAAACCTACACCAGAAAGCCCAACTTTTAACCAGGGAACTTTTGCATGCGGTTTTTCGACCGGACCGAGAGGGGGCAATTGCCATTTCCTTTTCTGCTCTTCATAGGGGATAGCCAGACTCTCATCCGGAGGTAGATCGCCCAGCATGATCAATCCCCGGCGGGCCATTTTATTTTGGGGGTCGAACTTGAGGGTTTGATTAAGACAATAACGCCGTTCTTTTAAACTGTCTACCACAGCACTCATCCATAACCAGTATTCCGGGTTTTCCTGGTTCTGTTTTAGTAAACGTGTCAGGAGATCTTTACCGCGGGTTTTATCACCGGATTCAATTGCGGCAACAGCTTCCTGAAACATTTTTTCTTCAGCGTTTGTCATGTATTGAGTTTAGCATAGCCATAATTCCAGGACAAGGGATTGGGCACAGAGAAATGTTTGAGAAATATTTCATGGTATCATTCCAATGATGAAAATAAAAACAATTCATCAATTCATCTTCATTTCATTGGTGATTCTGCTGGCTGCTTGTGTACCCACAGGACAGCTTTCTATGCCGGATAGCTCCTTCACCAGCACACCGGAGACGCCTACTGTAGCACCATCCATGACCTCTACCAGTACGTTGACACCAACAGCCCGTCTTACAGCTACTCAATTGCCTTCCCCAACTGCGACCCCACGTGTGCATACTATTAAATTGGGAGAAACGTTATTGGGTATTGCCTGGTCTTATAATGTTTCTTTGGATGAACTAAAATCCTTAAACCCGGATGTGAATCCGAATATCATGGTGGTGGGGACTGACTTGCTCATTCCGGTAGCAACTCTTCCGCCAACCAACCTGACGCCAGAACCCACCCCGATCCAACTTCCGCTGGAAGGTTTAAACTGTCTGCCGGAAGCGGATGGTGGTGCCTGGTGCTTCGTGTGGGTCAACAATACCTATTCCGAATCTTACGAAAATGTGACCTTAGGTTTTAATCTGGCTGACTTACAGGCATCCCAGGTTTTTTCCAACCAGGGCACAGCCCCTCTCAACATCCTGTTAGCAGGTGAAAAAATTCCTGTGGCGGTTTATTTTTCTGATCCAGTTCCACAACCGTTTCAAAAAAGTGCTCAGTTTATTTCTGCGATTCCTTATAATCCTGAATCAGGGCGGTACCTTCCCATCGATGTTGACATAAATTCGGACGAAAAGACCCTTGATGATCAACTCATGACTATTATTGGAAAATACACAGTGAAAGCGGATGCATCCGCTGTCACAATTGTTGCCGTTGCCCTGAATGATCAGGGGGAAATTATTGGTTTACGGCGCTGGCAATCTTCGTTGTCAAAACCGGGAACGAAAGGCGAATTTCAAATTGATTTGGCGGCTGTCTCCGGAGAGATTACAGAATATATCTTACTTGCGGAAGCACAGCCATGATTTTTTTACCAGATCAGATAACTATCCTTAACGCATAAGATTTCGTCTCCAGGCACATTCAGACATAAAGAATAGCTCAAGACACTACCATTTTGTACTCGTTTCATAGCAGGGATGATTACTTTACTGACACCATATTGATCTGTGGCTGGGACATCATATTGGTATTCATCTCCGACCGGCAATGTAATGGTCAATTCTGCCGTGATATTTTGCAGAGGCGTGCTATTTTCTGTGCGCAACACTTGAATGTGCAATTCCTGTTCTTCATTTAAAGAAACATGCGGTGATTTTTCCTCAATATATATACTGACCGTTTGAGCGTTATACTCAAAATGAACTACTTGTTCGGATTCAATATTCATGGTTTCCAGGAAGCGTTCTCCTAAAGGTACCATCAGGACTTCCTGAGTGCCGGGTAAATAATCCAGACAATAGTTTTGAAAACATTGTCGAATGTGGTCGCTTTCTTCAAAAACCTCACACAATGGATTTCCAGAGAGCTCCCTGCCGCCATGTTTCATGATAAATTGGTCAAAAACCGAGGGAACATGGAATCCATTCGGGCTATTGACGACATAAAAAACCATATTGTCATTTAATGAGTAAATTTGTGGTCCGGGGATATCTTGTGGTAAACCCAGACGGACCGGGAGATCTAACAGGTGAATTGTTTCAGGGAGCTCTGGATTTCCGATGAATACTGCGTTCTGATAGACCTGTTGAACCAATCCAGATTGAACTTCAATAGGAGCCGTCAGAGGTTCTCCGAAGTCATCCAGTTGCCCAAATCGTTTCAGGTAACTAAGAAAAGGCATGCTGACTGTTGTGGCATTTATATTGACAGCAGCGCTCTGCCTGGCAGTGAATTGGCATATTTCTTTGCAATTGTATGCACCATACGCTAATAATTGAATCTTTTGATCAGGTGCATTCATCTGGCGATAGAAACCAATATTTTCAAAGTACTGCTCAATCCTCTTTTCCTGTAGATTGTACCGAACAATTGTGAGTTGTTTGCCAGTGATGGGTGCGCCTCCGAGTTGATTATAAAGAGGTAAAAACTCTTCATAAACTTCAGGAATCATGTTGATATTATCTCCATTCAGGGAATCATCTATGCCTACCATGGCTCCAATGGGAAAGAAAAAATATCCTTGATTTTGGACGATTTCCGGGTTAAAACACATCATTGCATTTTCTGTATACTGGCATCGATTTTCATCCCAGGAAAACACGGATGAAATAACAGGCCCAAGAATTTCAACTCCACCCATTTGTTTGTAAAAATCCCGGAATGTCTTATCAATTCCATATACCCTATTATTAGATGGACTCATTTCAGTATTACCACAGGCAGAGAAAAAGAGAACCAAAAATAATAAAGTAAAAAGAGGTTTGGTAAAAAATGTTTTTAACTTTAGAATCATCCCGGGCTAACCTTTAATGATGAAAAATGAATAACTATCCCCAAAAAGTATATCAAATTCAGCATTTAATCACAATCGACGGGATTGATAAGAAGGATCTGAAGTTAACCGGAATTTTTTATCCGTAGTTTTAAATCGGATTCGAAAGTATTCTGCAATCCGATTTCTAAGGGTATATTGGGGTAGAAATTTAATTTCTCGCGCGCCAGAGAAAGATCTGCGCACATCCGGCTGGGACCACCATCATTCCTCGTGTTATAAACCACTTCCGGGCTTTTTCCTGTAATTTCTGCGACCAGGCGTGTTAATTCGCGCACACTTGTTTCTCTGCCGCTGCCAAGATTGATGGTCTCGTGATTAATCCCATTGGCGATAGACGCTGCCATTAATCCATTGACTACATCATCGATATACACATAATCTCTGGTCTGGGTCCCATCGCCATGTACGACCAACGTTGAGTTCATTTGCGCTTGTTTTAGAAAATAGGGAATGACTGGCGGGTGGGTGGGGGGCATTTGCTGGCCGGGACCGTAAGCATTGAAAATTCTCAGGTTAACCGTTTCTATTCCCCACAGACCACCGATGGTATGTATGTAATATTCTGCGGAAAGTTTGGAAACAGCATACGGCGAGCGCGGTTGTGGTATGGCAGATTCTTTCACCGGTTGCAAGGATTGGTTCCCATAAATTGCACCGGAGGAAGTGAACACGACACGACGTACCCCAACATCCCGCATTGCTTCCATCAAAGTGACGGTTCCACCAACATTGACGAGATTGTACTCCCTGGGGTACAGCACCGATTCGGGAACAACCACGCGTGCAGCGACGTGATAGACACAATCGACATCCTGTAACAACGTCCACAATTTAGGCCGGTCATTAATGTCACCACGAATAAATTCGACATCTGCCAATAATCGATCGGGATCTCCCGTTGAAAGGTCATCTAATCCCCGTACATAATGACCTTCCTTTACCATTTTGTTCGCTAGTGCTGAGCCGATAAATCCAGCCGCGCCTGTAATAAAGATGCGCATATTCACCTTTTTAAAAATTAGTATGAGATTTTATCTATCGTATACAGTTTTTTGACCAATGTAAGTGTTTCGGAGTTTTTGATGATTTGAATGAAAAACTTAACAAAATCTCGAAATTTTTATTTTCACTCATTATAGCATAACCGGATACTAAACCAGGAGAGACAAGTTGGTAATTCACCCAGTGACATCTGATTTGGAAAAATTCCTTTTCAATGCAGTATGAACAAAACCAAATATAAAATACGGTTAAGAATAATTGTTTATTAATTCAATTTAAATTCTCAGCCTTTCTCACTCAGAAAATAAGGCGAAAAGAGTATTAAATGTTCTGTAAAATAATTTTTAATACTTCCTCCATCAAAAAATTCATATCAAGTTTTCCCAATCCTTCCATATCCGCCATGCTGATAATCACTCCGGTTGAATTCTTCCTTGCCAGCATTCGTGGACCTGAAGAAAAATCTGATTGATGCAGTGTTTCAGCGCGTACCTTCAATACAAATCAAAGAGGTTGATAGAAAGTTTTCAACATTCATCAGATTTATGGGTGGTAGAAAGCTCAGTATTAATATCAAGAAATTGGTCCGGATAACTGCGTTAATTTCCCAATTCATGGTTTATTCATATAATTATAAGGAGGAGAAGCTTAAAAAATAACATGAAACATATCATTGAAGGATTTAATCCCATTTCTGGGAAAAATGATATTACAACCGCTATTCGAGAAGTGATCAAATATTATGGTGTAAACCTGAGTGAGGAGATGCTTTTTGGATTAGGTGCAGGTTTACATTTTTACTATTTTAACATGCGCAGTCTACCACATCCTGTGATTGGTGGCAGGATGCTTCCCAGAAAATTCGAAGAAAATTTATCCCAGCATAGCCACATAAATATCCAAATAAAAAAAACCGATGATGAGAAATCCGCCTGGAACCTGCTCAGGAGTAGACTTATTCTAAATCATCCTGTCATTGTTTATGTGGAAATGTCAGAGCTGAACTATTTACACATGCCTCCCGATCAACGCTTTGGAAGCCATTGTGTTACTGTTTTCGGTTTTGATGATAAAGAGGAGGTTGTTTATATCTCCGATCGTGATCAGGCTGGCTTTCCTATTACTGTATCTTCACATGAAAAACCACAAAGTTTTCACATCCTGCCAATGGTAGAACTATCCAAAGCCAGAATTTCTAAATTAGAACCTTTTCCGCCTGACAACATCTGGTTAGAAATTGAATGGAATTATTACCACTTTCTAACCCGTTTTCAAATCATTTCTGCCATTAAAGAAAATATGGTTTTATTTCTGAATGCACCCAACACCAATGAGGGTTTGAGGGCGATCCAGTTATTTGCGCGCTCCATGGACAAATGGAAGAACTGGAGTGCAAAGAAATTGAAACGCGCTGCTCTGAATGCCTTTATCATGATCGATCAAATTGGTGGAACGGGAGGAGGAGCATTTCGTAAAATGTATGGCCAATTTTTGCTGGAAGCAGCCCACCAGGCAGCAGCACCAGCATTTGGAGCAATCGGAGAACAATATCTATTCCTGGGAGAGCAGTGGGATGATGTGGGTCACCTGTTTTTCAATTTGTACCAGGGCGAACAACCAGACATTCTCGAAGATATTAAAAAGAAAATTCATCAAATTGCGGTTGTTGAAAAAGGACTTGCCAACCAATTGCTTTCTGTCATTAATGCGATCAGTGAGTAATTATTTGTTCCTGATTATTTTCAACGCAAACTTGTAGGGCCAGAATGATTGCCCTTAAACTGGTTTCTAAACTCATGGATGGAGAAACCTGATTCTTTTCAATCACTTGTTCCGGTAATGGTGGCAAATGAATAAAACCACACAGACATTGATGATCTTCAAGACTTAAGTAGTACAGACTACTATAGAACACCTGATTGCACAAATAAGCTCCAGCCGATAAAGATATTTCGGAAGGAATTCCAGCATTTTTTAGGTGTTGATGAATAAGACTTACTGGTAATGTGGAAAAAAAGGCTGCCGGACCTTCCTCTATCACAGGACGATCGAGGATCTGGTTCCCTGAATTATCAGCAATACGGAAATCCATCCAATTAATGGCTATCTTTTCAATGGAAACCACCGGTCGCTGAGATGCTTCTCCAAGAAGCATAACAATATCGGGTTGGATTCCCTTAATTTTGCTGCTTAACCATGCGACAGCTTTCAAACTATCAACCGGAAGTATTTTTTGAATCAGATTGTGGCCTGGAAATAAATCGATTGGAAAATGTTTAATGATTTCGGAAGATGGGTTGGTAGTACTTCCATTGAAAGGTTCAAATCCGGTCAGAATAATGTTCATATCAATAGTCCTTTCGTTAGCATTATCACGAATAGTTTTCCAATGATTCTAACTGATTTTGAAATACCTGGTCAATTGTCCAGTTTTTTACTCCCTTAAGGGATTGAAAATTTCCGCTCTTTCGCAGGTTGCTTCAAATTTATGATTGGATTAAAGTAGTAGAAATGGAAAATTTCGTAGAAAAAAAATAGAAATGGCAAAGAATTGATTAAATTAATCATTGCTGATGATGACACCTCAGTAAGTTCTGCAATCCATCTATTATTAGATCAGGATCAGGACTGTTGGCAAGTTCTTGGGGAAGCTCGGAATGTAAACGAACTATATTTAGTTGTTGAACAACAGCAACCACAGTTAATTTTATTGGATTGGGAACTACCAGAAGAATCCTGGATGGATGTAAGTTCTCAAAATTTTTGTTTAAAAGATCGAATAAGCTATTTACGGAAACTAAATCCGAAAGTTAGTATTATTGTTCTTAGCAGCAAACCTGAGCAAAGAAACGCGGTGATAGAGGCTGGGGCGGATAGCTTTGTTTGCAAAGGAGACCCGCCAGAATTTCTGCAACATGCTTTATATGCATTATGTGAAGAACCTTCCGTTCAATTTGATGGCCTAAAGATCCCAAAATCAAAACAACATTTTTTTGCTCCGTTTAACATCATTCATTCTCTTCCAATTCAAATTTAATAGAAATCAGGATAATTGACCAAAAAACAAATATGGGTTAATTAATTTTTGAATCAAAGTCCAGATACAATTTTTTGTTGCGTATAGATGAAAAAATGGAAATCAGTGATCTTGTTGGAGAAATGATTTCTTTAAAGCTGTCAGATGAATATAATTAATCAGGATAGTACTTCATTTAAATAAAATCGATTTGATTTTTCTCATTGTTCACTCTGGAGGTTTTAATGTACATCGCTGCGATTGACCAGGGCACCACCAGCACTCGTTTCATTATTTTTGATCTGAAAGGAAACATAATTGCTTCCGATCAGAAAGAACATCGTCAAATGTATCCCCAACCGGGGTGGGTGGAACATGATCCTTTGGAAATCTGGCAAAATACCCAGGAAGTGATTTCAAACACTCTTCAAAAAAGTGCTATTCGCAAAAATGAAATTATTGCATTAGGAATTACCAACCAGCGCGAGACGACAGTGGTCTGGGAGAAATCATCAGGGAAGCCGGTTCACAGTGCCATCGTATGGCAGGATACGCGGACAGACAAAATTTGTACTCAACTGGCGCAAGAAGGTGGACAGGATCGGTTCCGATCGAAAACAGGCTTGCCATTGGCAACTTATTTTTCGGGTCCCAAAGTGAAATGGATATTGGAGACTTCTCCAGAATTTCGGAAGCGTGCTGAGGAAGGTGAAATTCTATTTGGAAACATAGACACCTGGTTAGTCTGGAATCTCACTGGTGGTCCTGATCGTGGATTGCATATTACAGATGTGACCAATGCATCCCGCACACTGTGTATGAATCTCGAAACGTTAGATTGGGATCCTGAAATTCTGCACATCATGGGAATTCCAGGCAAAATGCTTCCGAAAATCCATTCATCCAGTGAGGATTATGGACGAATCCAATACGGTCCTTTGGCTGGCATCCCGATTGCAGGTATTCTGGGTGATCAACAGGCAGCACTTTTTGGTCAGACTTGTTTTGATGTTGGTGAAGCGAAAAACACCTATGGAACCGGATGTTTCATGTTGTTGAATACCGGTACACAGAGTGTTCAGTCGAAAAACGGCTTACTGACAACCCTGGGGTATAAAATTGGTGATGCTCCCGCAGTATATGCACTTGAAGGATCCATTGCAATCACCGGAGCGTTGGTACAGTGGTTAAGAGATAATCTCAATATTATTCAAAATTCTTCTGAAATTGAAACGCTGGCTAACACTGAGAATGATAGTGGGGGCATCTATTTTGTGCCAGCTTTCTCCGGATTATATGCTCCTTATTGGCGCAGCGATGCACGCGGTGTAATTGTTGGGCTTACCCGTTACATCAATAAAGGACATCTGGCACGGGCAGTTCTGGAAGCAACCGCCTATCAGACTCGTGAAGTATTGGATGCGATGAATAAAGATTCCGGAGTGGACTTGAAAGCGCTCAAAGTTGATGGAGGAATGGTTTTCAATAACACTTTAATGCAGTTTCAGGCAGATATTCTCGGTGTTCCGGTCATTCGTCCGAAGGTTGCAGAAACAACGGCCTTGGGCGCTGCCTATGCCGCCGGATTGGCTGTTGGTGTCTGGCAGAAAGTGGATGATCTGCGATCAAATTGGGGCAGGCTTGCTGTTTGGGAACCTCAAATGGATGCTGAACAACGAGAAAAACTGTATGCTGGTTGGAAAAAGGCGGTTACCCGAACCTTCGATTGGATTGAGTAATAAAATATTTACATATGGTATGATTGTGAAATTATATACAATGAAAAAATCTTTTCATCTATGGCCAAAAGGTGTTTGTGGTAGGTTTTCCTTCCAAAAAATACCTGCCAAGATCTGTCTTAAGATGATACCAATGGAGAAAACATGGAAAAACCTCTAGCGATTGTGATTGGAGCCGGATTTACTGGTGTTGCAGTTGCTTATGATTTGGCACAACGGGGACTGGACGTAAAGGTCTTGGAACGCGGTCCGCTCGTCAATGGAACCTCTGGTAGAACCCATGGGCTTTTGCATAGTGGTGCCCGATACGCAGTGGAAGATCAGGAATCAGCAATCGAGTGCATTGATGAGAATATCATTCTCCGGAAGATCATCCCCCAGGTGATTGAACCGAATGGTGGCCTTTTTGTGGCACTGAATGAATCTGACATGGCATATCGTGAAGCTTTCATCCAGGGATGTGCTAATTGTCACATCGCAACCGAAGAATTAAATCCCCAACAGGTCTTATCTCTCGAGCCGAATCTCAATCCTAAACTGATCACTGCCTTTAGAGTCCCGGATGGTACCTTTGACCCATTACGTTTGGCGATGGGATTCGCTGCCTCTGCCAATGAATATGGTGCAGAATTCTATTTGTTTTGCGAGGTAAAGGATTTTATTTTGGACGGTCAGGGTAACGTTAAAGGGGTTCAATATACGGATCGTTCAAGCAACAGGATCAAAGAAATGTATGCTGATGTTGTGGTCAATGCTGCTGGGGTGTGGGCTGGGGAAGTGGCTGGGCTTGCTGGCAATATCCACCTACCGATTAAACCCACTCCTGGTGTCATGGTGGCATATGATCAGCGTTTGTGCCAACGGGTGATCAATCGTCTGGATGAACCAGGAGATGGCGACATTATAGTACCCCAGCGTCAGATGATCACAGTAGGTACGACATCCTTTGAAGCGGATAATCAGGATTATATTCCGGTCTATGCTGATCAGGTGAAATTAATGTTTGAGCGAGGGTGCGAATTACTGCCTGCCATCAAAAATACCAAAGAAAGGGGTGCCTTCATGGCATCCAGGCCGCTCTTGGACTCCGGTTCGAAAGGTCGCAGCCTCACCCGTACCTTTAAATGTTTTGACCATAAGGAATCAGATAATGTTGATGGGCTGGTCACCATCACAGGTGGTAAGGCGACCACCATGCGCTTAATGGCTGAAAAGACAGCTGATCTTGTTTGTAAAAAACTGGGGATGAATGTGCCCTGTCAAACGGCTGAATTAGCAATCCTTTCTTATCGTAAGTTTCGTATTGCTCAGAATCTGGAGGTCGCATGACACAAACCTGGCAGGTTACTTTTGAGATTTTTCGAAAAAAAGGGGATCAGCCGTCTTTTTATGATCAATTTGAATTGGAAGTTGATCCGGATGAATATGTTTTAGATGGGGTCGAAAGGATTTGGGCCTTCAAGGATCGATCGCTGGTTTTTTCTCACGCCTGCCATCACTCCACTTGTGGTGCCTGCGGTATGCTGGTTAATGGTGTGGAAAAACTGACCTGTATTACAACGATTCGCTCAGTGACGAAGGACGGCGGAGTTATCCGGGTGGAACCCATGCGAAACTTCCCGGTCATCAGCGATTTATCAGTGGATATGACCACTTTTTATCAAAGGATGGAGCGGGTAGGTCAACAACCAGTTGTTTCTGTTATCTATGAAGATAGTAAAGGAAAATTTGACCCTGATGACGATCTGTTAAGGTTGTCAGATTGCATCGAATGTGGATTGTGTATCAGTGCTTGCCCCATTGCGCTAACTACATCTGCCTATGTAGGCCCCGCAGTTCTGGCAGGTGCACAGCAATCCGGTGATCTCAACCCCTGTGTCCTTGAAATTGTTGATTCCGAGAATGGAGCCTGGCGCTGTCACAGTGCCTTTGAATGCACTGAGGTGTGTCCCTCACATGTTGACCCAGCCTGGCGGATTATGAATTTACGCAAACAATTGGTATCCAGACGCATTAAAAAATTCTTTGGTGTGAAATAGGAGTATAGATGGAAAATCATCCTTCAAGACCTACCAACCTGATTAAGTGGTTCGATCCGAGGCATCGTTCCCTGGGAACCTGGGCATTCATTCTCAATCGCCTTAGCGGTCTTGGTCTCACTCTTTATTTGTTTATTCACTTAATCATGCTGGGCCAATTAGCAAAAGGTCCCGAAGCCTATGATGGGTTTATCGCATTGGTTAAAAATCCTGTGTTCCTGGCAGGAGAATTGTTGGTGGTCGCTGCAGCGCTCATTCATGGACTGAATGGCATCCGGATTGGCATTACCAGTTTTGGTATTGCTGGTGGGAAGCAAAAACAGCTTTTCATTGGTTTCATGACTATTGCTGTCATTGCTATTATTTATTTTGCAATACGCATGTTTGCCCATTAATCAGGAAGGAGATGGAGATGAAAGATGGATTTGATGTGACTTCCCGATTGGGCGAGGGTGCGGGGTTGTGGTTTCTGAAAATATTAACCGGTTTTCTGGTAATTGTGGTTCTGGCTATTCACTTAATTGTTAATCACCTGATTGTGCCGGGTGGTTTGTTGAGTTATGCGGATATTGTGCAGTATTATCAAATTCCAATCATTCCCATGATGGAGATCGTCTTCCTGATTTTTGTGGTTACGCATGCGCTCATCGGGTTACGCAGTGTATTGCTCGACCTGCGCCCATCAAACATCCTTCTCCAATGGATCAATTATGGATTGGGCGTCTTGGGCATCGGGTCGATTGCATATGGTGTCTGGTTGGTGTTGGTGATTGTGGGTAGGGGATGAGGAAATTATTTAATAATCAATATATATTTTACTTAACCTCGTATACACCCAGGTCATAGGCAAAACCTAATGGTCTCAATTTACCGTTGAAATCCATATCGACGATTGGAATAGTAAGCCCCGTATTTATCGCTGGGGAATTTTCTTGCAGTCGTAAATCGAGCAATGAACGGTTAACAAACATTGGGTCTGCTCGAATGGTACCGTTATCTAACTCTACACAATCAGGGTATTCCATTGAGCATTCTGTCCTACCCCAGGTTAGATTTCTATCCACAGTTATCTGATTAATTGCGGAGGGGAATGCTAATGTAATTTGCCCCACCCATTTTGGACCAAAATCGACAATATTATTTTTAATAACAATGTTTTCAATATTGGCGGTAGCGATGTAGATTCCAGCACCCCCATTCCCTATACTTCTAAAGATTGTATTATTATAAATATTTATATTTTTCCTTAAACCGTCTCCGCCTGCGGAGGCTCCAGATCGATGGAGGAATATACCTGAACAAGCGGAATCAATAATAATATTATTGTAAATATTAATATTTTCCACAATTCCACCTCGTTCTGAGCCGATTGAAACTCCTCCGGCCCGTTCGGTCCGGTTGGCATAAACATCAATATTATGAAGTGACTGTGTTCCATTCAAGCCTGCTTCCCAGGCATCCAAATATATTGCACCATCTTGATAAAAGCTGTGAACATAATTATGGTGAACACTTCCATCAAAGCTTGAATTTTTAATGTCAATTCCGGCAGCTCCTAAATAATTATTGAAGTTTTCAAAATAAACCTCGTTATTTTTTACTTCAAAATTGGAAACATTAGAGATTGTTATGCATTCTTCATGTCCATATGGCATTGGCAGGTTACGAGCATTCACAACAGTGTTATTATCAACAATTACGTTTGAACTGTTCCACACGCCAATCCCAGAAGACACACTTTCTTTTGTGTATGAATTTTCTATGAGAATATGGTCTCCAAACATCACCTTGACGGCCTCGTTGTTTGAGTTCAAGACTTCTAAATTCGATAAGATGATATTGGAAGTTAAAATTCTTGGATTATAAGTTCCAACAACATAAATCCCCATGTCTGTTGAGTTCTGAATCGATAAATCTTGGAGCTTTATATAATTCTTATTTTTTACGTGAATCAGTCCTTCTTCAGATTTGGAAAAATTGATTCCGTTTCCATCCAGGACTACTTTTTCATTCGGATAGGCAGCATAGGTAATGTAATTGCCGGGAGATCCTGAATTGTTTGGAATGATTCTCTCATTGTAAGTTCCAGCACGGATTAGAACTGTATCACCGGCAACGAGTACATTCGCTGCTTTCTGAATGGATCGCCATGGTTGTGTGAATGTGCCAGGATTATCATCATTTCCCGATGAAGATACATAATAGGTACCCTCCATTTCCTTTTCCATGGATGCACTGATTGTCTTGTTCTTATCCATCACTACCGTGAATGGATTGGTTGTGCCAACCGCATCTCCAATCCATCCAGAAAAAACATAACCGGAAGCAGTAGAAATTGTGAGTGTCACAATATCTCCATAGTGATAAGGCCCAACAGGGTCAGCCACAATTGTGCCACCGGTGGTCTGATTGATCGTCAAGAACATCACATTCAAATCAAAGTTAGCACTAACGCTTTTGTTCCCATTCAGTGTCAAGGTAGTAGGATTTTCAGTTCCACTTAAATCCCCCATCCATCCTGTGAAGGAATAGCCGGGTTTTGCTTCCGCAATCAGTGTAACAACATCACCATAATGGTAAGGTCCTGACGGGTCAGCTGTGATCGTACCACCTGTAGTTTGATTAATTGTCAAGGAATCCACCTGTAGAGCAAAGTTTGCACTAACGCTTTTATTTCCATTCAGTGTCAAGGTAGTAGGATTTTCAGTGCCATTCATATCCTCCATCCATCCTGTGAAGAAATAGCCAGGTTCTGCTTCAGCAAACAGTTCTACGACATCATCATAATGGTAAGGTCCTGTTGGGTTCGCAGTGATTGTACCGCCTGTTGTTTGGTTGATCGTAAGAGATAATTCGTTTAATTCGACACGCGCATTGACGGTTTTGTTCCCGTCCATTGTCAGGGTGATTGGGTTATCTGTTCCGCTTAAATCGCCTGTCCAACCTGTAAATAAGTATCCTGGTTTTGCTGTGGCTGTCAACGTCACCAGGTCACCAATTTCGTATGGTCCATTGGGTTCTACCAGGATATTGTAATTTTCAGATTGGCTAATGGTTAATTTCACATTCGTTCCTAAGGATTGGACAAGTGGTAGGTAAATGGTATATGGAAAATCAGAAATCTCCAAAGTATCAAGCAAGGTTTCAGCAATTAGCTCTTCACTTTTTACGGTTGTGTTTAAATTGGTCGTTTGAGCAGCATTCACTTTTCCAAAAGGAAAGAAAATTAATGTCAATATGAGTAACAAAATTAAATAGTTCTTTCGTGTTTTCAACATAATCCTCATCCAAACAAAAAACGAGTCTGAAATTAGATCCAGACTCGTCCAAATGATTATTAGAATCAAAAAATTCGGCGGTCTGGCAGCCATCTCCTGGTGGATTTAGGCCCATAACTTTGCGTCCCCGCCTTTCGACGGGTTTGCCTTTTTCGTTTATGATTGAATCCTAACATACACCAATCTTGTTTACAACTTACAGATCGGAAAGGAAAAAATCATAAAGGGATAATCAATCCATGAATTGGAATTTAGTAACAAGATGGTAACATTTTAGTAACCATTCAGTAACAGATTGGTTATATTGATTATTGATTCCAGGTTGGGATTAATATATACTGAAAGCATATAAATAAGAGAAATTATTAATTATTATTGGTGAATTCAAATATATTGCGGAAGCGTTGAGCTGAAGGTTTAGTTTGGTCGCACAGCATGGGGAGAGCATGCAGAAATCTTCAAGGAGCTAATTGCGAAACCGACCTGATACAGAGTAGAAATTTATCGGAAATTTGTTAATTTGCAGGTTTTCCTGGAGAAAACATGTGAACAATAACAAAATCCTAACTATCTTTAAGCCTTACAACAGTGCAATGACTTGTTTATGGCAACGGAATGGCGGAGCTTGCTTAAGAATGGCGGTGTGATTGGAATGAAAAAATTTAGATTTCTTATTTTTTTACTAACAATTTGGCTAATTTTGCTTTTTAATATTAAGTATTTTTTCAATTTATTTGACACTAATATGGGAGCATATATTGCAGTTTTAGTGGTTTCAGTATTTATTATCCTTGTGCCTGTGACTATTAAAATACCTGGATGGATCGTTGTTTTGGTACCAACCTCTATTTTTTTATTGTTTAATATTGGAAATGGTGGATTTGATTCAATTACGGCTATCTCACATACTTTAATCGAATCAATTTCAATAACAGTAACTCTATTACTCGCCTATTGGGTTAATTTATCCTTACATGAAATTAGCGAACTAAACTCAGAAAACTGTAACTGTGCTAAGGAAAACATATCCACACAAGAGATAAATGGTCTTGGATATATCTATAGGGAAGTGCGCCGTTCAAGAAACCATAACAACCCCTTAGCCATTTTAGCAATAGAGATAGATGATAAGAACCAAAATTCAATTTCTAATAAGTTCAGGCACACCACAAAATTCGCAAAATACAAAGAAAAAATTCTTTCTGGGGTCGGCAATATACTTATCAATGAGTTAGAGGATATAGCAATTATTGTCCAGGGGGATGATCATTTTCTGGTTGCTCTACCAGAAACGAGGCCTGAGGATATTCCGTTTATTACAGATCGTATACAAAAGCAAGTGCACCAGCAATTAAATGAAAGGTTGTTGTTTGGGTCAGCAACACTACCGAGAGATGGATATACTTTTGAAGGCCTGATCGAAAAAGCTACCATGGAAATGAATGGTAAATTTTCTTCTCAATATTTTGGGGATTTGAAGCGAAAAGCTTCAGAACACCCTATAGTGGCAAACGAATAAATGGATAATAAGATGGACTATACATTACTTAACCAACCTCGTGTTACGCCTCATAAAAAATTTTATGAAACCATAAAAAAACTATTTGATTACAGTTTTTCCATTATTACCTTACCCTTCACCTTAACAGCCATGGCGATATGTGCGCTCGCCATTTACCTGGAGGACCCAACAGGACCAATTTTTCTGTTTCAAGAACGAATCGGGAAAGGTGGCAAGCCTTTTCGAATATGGAAATTGAGATCAATGAAAGTAAACTCCGAGAATGCCCAATCTCGTGCTTATATGAAAGCGTATGTAAGAGGTGAAATTTCTTCAGATAATGATGAATCAGTAATTTATAAACCGATATCTCCTGATTACATCCTGCGAGTTGGCCGTTTCATGCGTAAAACCAGTCTTGATGAATTACCACAAATATTTAACATTCTTAAAGGTGAAATGAGTATTGTCGGTCCACGTCCAAATGTGCCTTGGGAAGTTGAGGAGTATCGCCCCTGGCATCATGAACGCTTGGAGGTCCTGCCAGGCATAACTGGATTGGCTCAGGTCCGTGGTCGAAGCAGTATACAATTTAATTCCCTGGCGAGATATGACATTGCTTACATTGAACGAAGGGGTTTTTTGTTGGATTTGAAGATACTCTATTGGACCTTTATCACCATCATAAAGGCTAAAGGTGCAAAATAATATTGCCACGATTTCATATCGTATTTACACCTGTATAATACAGAAGAGACTGGGTGATGTGCCCCGATCAACTTCCAGGACTATTTAATATTAAAATAAATACCGGAGAATCAAACATATGGATTTAAAGAGTTACCTCGCAATTCTTAGAGGCAATCGTTGGGTAATCATCATCACGACAGCAGTAACTTTAGCCGTTGTGATTTTCATTACTTTCACGATAACACCGACGTATATAACCACGACTACTTTAAGAATTGCGACTTCATCTTCTGGTGTGGTGGGTTACTCTGATTATATGTACGCTGATAGGTTGATGAATACCTACACAAAATTAGCGACCAGTAGACCTGTTTTGAGTGAACTAGCCAGTGAACTTAATCTGGAAATCCTGCCTGAAATAAAAGTTGAGACGATTCCTAATACCGAATTGATAAAAATCACTGTAGAAACCTCCGATCCAATAATTGCTGAAAAATCAGCCAACACATTAGCAGAGATTTTAATTACACAGGGGCGCGAGCTGTATTCCGGAGGTGGAAAAAGTGTTCAGGAAATTTTAAGTGAACAATTAGTTCAAGCCGAAACTGAATTATCAGATGCCCGTCACGAGTACGATGCTTTTGTTCTAGAGAATCCAAAAGAAACTGATCAAATTCTATTATTAAAAGAAAAAATAAAATTAAAAGAAAGTACTTACACGTCGTTGTTGGACCAATATGATGATGCACGCCTGAAAGAAAGAATTCGAGAAAACATCATTTCTGTGGTTGAACCAGCGACACAACCTGAAACTCCCGCGAAACCCAATAAGGTCATGAATATTGCGCTTGGTTTAATTGCAGGCTTAATGGGAGGGGTAGGTTTGGCATTTCTTTTTGAAAATTTAGGAACACGCCTTTATACATCAAAACAAATCGAGGCTGTGGCTGAATTAAGTACTATTGGGAAAATCCCAGCATTGCCACAAAAGCGATTGTTTCGATTATGGAAAGCCAATGATGAAGGGAAAAACACTTCCTTCAAGGAAGCTTTTCGGCGTTTGCATATTCAAATCGTAACTCAGAGCCCGAAAAAAGAAGATGGAAATCCATTAAAATCCTTATTAATAACCAGTTCTGAACCTGGGGAAGGGAAATCAACTATTTCATTTAATTTAGCAAAAGCAATTGCTCAATCTGGCAAAAAAGTAATTGTCGTTGATTGCGATTTACACATTCCAAAACAACATCTCATCAATGGATTCTCAAATGACATCGGTTTGAGTACTATTTTAAATAAAGAAACAAAATTTAATGAGACAGTTCAAAAAACCCAATACCCTGGTTTACATATTCTTACAAGTGGGCCGTTACCGCCAAACCCTGAAAAATTATTAGGATCACCTCAGATGATTTCCCTCATAAAATTTCTGTCAGAACAATATGATATGGTGATATTGGATACACCAGCCTTGTTGTCGATAGCAGACACCATATCAATTATGCGAAGTGTGGATGGTATTTTATTGGTTGCGAGAAGAAACATTATTCGCGAAGAAGCATTAAGAGAGGCATGCAAACAACTGGTAGATATTAATGGACCAATCCTTGGTCTTGTCGTGAATGAAGCTGAACGGATTGGTTCCTATTATTACGATCGACATCGATAGAAAACCTGGTCTTTTCTTCTTTGATAACCACTGGGAATTTAAAAATTAATCACAACACAGGAAAGATCAATGGGTTTTCAACCTGATCCGCAAATACCTATTACTCCAGTTGAAGAAACTGCAAAAAGTTCAATTAATTCAGATTGGCAGAATATCTTAACTGCAGCGAAGGGGGGTGGGGTTTCATTTGCGGGAAGAATAATTGAATATGTAATTCGCTTTGCTTTTGGAATTTTCATTGCCCGAGTTGTAGGTGTTGAGCAATATGGTTTGTACACATTAGCAATTACAGTTTCGCTTATTGCTACGAACATTGCCATGTTGGGTCTACAAACAGGAATGGTTCGGTTTTTACCAGCAGCCATTCGCGAGAAAGATGACCAGACTGCCTGGGGAATTATTCAGGTCAGTGTTGGGATACCATTAATATTTAGTTTGATACTTGCTGGTGGGTTACTGATTCTTGCTGATCCTCTGGCAGGCTTATTGTTTCAAGATACACGTATGGTTCCTCTATTACGAATTGCCAGTTTGTTGATTCCTTTGGACACCCTTTCTTCAATGGCTTATGTAATCACTATCAGTTACAAGCAGCCACAATACAGTGTAATAACTGATAACATCCTCGCTCCCTTAATCAAATTATTATTGGCAGCATCTTTTTTGGCTATCGGGCTATCAACACAAGGAATTCTTTTTGCACAACTTATTGCATCCCTCACTGCGTTATTGGTTCTGATATATTTTGTCAATTCATTATTCCCACTCAGGCGTACTCTTGGATCAGCGACTAAGCACTTAAAAAAACTGATTCGATATTCCTTGCCTGTCTATTTGGGTTGGATTGTAAACACTCTACAATCAACCTTCACAACACTGGCGCTCGGTTTCCTTGGTCTAGCCACCGGAGTTGGAGTTTATACAGCAGCTTCGCGATTTAGTTTAATCGGAAGCATGTTTTATCTTTCAGTGGGAAATATTTCAACACCGATTTTCGCCGATCTTCATAGTCAGGGTAACACCGCACAAATGAAAGCGTACTATCAAACAACGGCACGCTGGTTATTAATGTTCAATATACCTGTTTTTTTGACCTCTGTTTTATATGCAAAACCCTTGTTGTGGTTATTTGGTGATGATTTCACTGCGGGTGTTTCCAGCATGATCATTCTCGCATTTGGGACCCTGGCATATACAAGTACCGGATTAGGGGCTAATATCCTTGATATGACTGATCATCCAAAAGTAAACAGCATCAATTCTCTCATTATGGTTTTTATTCTGATATTTTTGAATATATTGTTGGTTCCCCGCTGGGAGGTCCTTGGCGCAGCTTTGGCAACCTCCATTTCAATTGTGTTGGTAAATGTGATCAGTTTGATTGAAGTGTGGATATTACTACGTATGCAACCATATAACCGCAGTTTATTAAAACCAATCCTGGCAGGTTTAGTTGCCGGATCGATTGCAGCACTCATTAACCACTTTTTTTCATTATCTTATTTTCTCCAATTAATTGTAGGTGGAGGGATGCTCTGGTTTGTATATTTAGGGTTGCTCTTTTTATTTAAATTGCCTCATGATGATATGCTTGTCGTTGAACGAGCACTTGTAAAAATTCGGGCAAAATCACCGTTCAATCACTTTGGTAAAAAGTGAGTTTTTAGAGCAGGTCATTCATAATGTCAATCATTGAACGAATCAATTCCAAAAACAGTACCTCATTCCATCTAAATTGGAACAAGTTTTTTGCTTTTGGTTTATCCATAGGCTTAGGTGTGGTGTTAGGTTTTTTATCTTCAAAGGGAAACTGGGCTTATGCTCTTATCATTGCCTTATTGGTTCCTTTGGCAATTATCTTTAGTTCACGCCCATTTATTGGGGTCATCCTTTGGCTACTATTTATGCCGTTATCTTCTGCCTTGCCGAATCCGGACATGATGTATTGGCTTATTCACCGTATATTGATTCCCTTTACACTTGTTATGTCGATAATTCCCCGCCTTGTGAATACCTCACGTCAACCTCTTTTTCGGTTAAAGTTGCCTGATATTAGCTTATTGATGTTAGCCGCTTATATTCCCCTATCATTATTACTGACTGATAGATTGTCAGGTGACCTGGCGAGACAATACCTTGACCGTATGCTCATTCCAATTTTGATGTACTTCGCATTACGATTTTCTACTCTTGATAATCGAAATCAAAAAATGTTGGAATGGACAGCTTTTTTTGCTGCAATGATCCAAAATGTAGTAGGAATCGCATCCTGGATAGTTCCTTCTTTATTACCGTATGCCTGGCGTCACAATGTGGGATACCGCACAGCCGGATCATTAGGTGATCCTGCTGTGTTCACCAGCTTGTTAATGTTTAGCACTGTTGTGTTGATTGGCGCAGCGATGAAGCGAAAAAATGATCTAATACGAATGCTATATTTGTTGATCAGTGGGGCAAGTTTTATCAGTGTGTTCATTTCTCTTGAGCGCGGTTCTTGGTTAGCAGGTGTAATAGTAATCGTTAGTTTAGCTATTTTCCACGGAAAAAAATTTATCCGGTTGGTCCTTGTTGGTGGATTTATTGTTCTATTGCTTAGTTTTAGCTTGCTTTCGAATCAAATTTCAATGGCTTCAAATAGAATTGGTGAACAACATCCGATTGATGATCGCATTGTTGTCACTGATGCAATGATTCGGATGATCATGGAAAAACCTGTTTTGGGATGGGGGTACGATAGTCTCAATTTAAATTTAGCAAATTATTACAGGCAGGTTGGAGCTGCTTCTATCGTTTTTGGGTTTACCACTTCACATAATACTTTTTTAACGATTTTTACCGAATTAGGGTTGGTTGGGATCTTATTGTATTTATCGCCGGTACTATGGTTAGTGATAAAAAGTTTTAAGTGGCTACGCAGTAAACCAATAAAGAACCCCAAACAGAATTTTTTAATAACCATATGGATAAGCTCAATTCAATATTTTATTGTCAGTAACTTCATGGACATGCGTTTCTTTCCGATTGGACTAACATTGTGCTGGATGATACTGGGAATGATTGCTAATCAGGTAAATGAAAAAGATGATATTAATAATATTTATTCAACCGGTTACCCGATCATTTTACCCATAAATGCGGTCAGGACTGGCAATACAGGTCTACCATGAGGAAAATCAAGGTCGCCTTTCTAGGTGGATATCCGCCTCAATCCGATAATTTGCGTGGAGGTGTTCAAGCTGCTGTAGCATACCTGCTACGTGGTCTAACCAGGTTAGATGATTTAGAGCTACACGCTTTGCTTCCACGTCCATCAGGATGCCAGGGCCCGGAACAATTTGATGAAAATGGAGTCTTGGTTCACATTATCCCTCATTTTCAGCGTTATGAACGCTTGCGGAATTACAGGTTATTTCAATCAACAGTAAATGAAGTTCTTTCAATGATCCAGCCTGATATTATTCATGCACAGGAGGCAGGTGCGGAAGCGTTGGTTGCTCTACGTTCACGTGTTCCCACAGTCGTCACAGCCCACGGAATTCGGGCAGAAGATACGAAATATGTAACCTCCTTAGCTCGTCGTTTACGTTTCTACTACGATAGTTATCTAACTGAACGATCTGTTATCAAGCAGGTTAACTATTTGGTGGCTATCAGTCAATATGTGACCAACTATTTTTCTTCCCAGTTTAAGCCTGATATCCAGATAAGACAGATTCCAAATGCTGTTGACGAACAATTTTTTGAGAAATTTAACAAAGATTCAAATGCAGATATTCTGTTCGTTGGACGGGTAGTTTCGCTTAAGCGAATTCATGATTTGGTGGAAGCTTTTGAACTTATCAGTCAGCACTTACCTCAATCCATGCTTCGTATTGCTGGTGATATTACCTCCGAACCGATCTATGTTCAGGCCATTAATGCTCAAATTCAGCATGCTGGTTTGGGAAAGCGGATTCAATTGCTCGGTCAGCTTGATCAAGAAGAATTAATACGGGAATATCAAAATAGTGCTTTGGTAGTGTTACCGTCAGCGCAAGAAAATTATCCAATGGTTCTAGCTCAAGCGATGGCAATGGGGAAAGCAGTCATCGCCTCGCGAGTTGGTGGCGTTCCTGAAATGCTGGGTCAAAATGGTGAAAGAGGGTTGTTGATAGATGTGGGTGGTGTGAAGAGTTTATCCTTGAGCATTAAAAATCTGCTCATGAACCCAACGGAAAGGTACTCAATGGGACAGACAGCGCATGAGTATGCTCTAAAAAATTTTCACCTTGAACAGGTAGCTCAGCAAACTTTTAATTTTTATCAATATATTTTTGCAAAAGAAAAAAATCAATATGAATAACCCAATAGGAACAGCACTCAAAGGAAAAGGATTACTGACGATGTTATCTCGTTTAGGTTCGATAACCCGACGATATGGCTTTGTAGATAAAAAAATAGATTCCGAGTTAACTCTTTTAGTTGACATATTACGAGAATTTAATTGTCAAGCGACTTTGCCAGTTACTGCTACTGCATTGGCACGTCACCAGAAGATTGCTCGGAGATTACAATCCCAGGGGATTGAATTGGCGGTTCATGGTTATTTACACATAGATTACTCGCAACTTTCTTTGGACGAGCAAATAGACCATTTTCAACGATCACGCCAGATTTTTGAAAGTGCTGGGATAAAACCAACCGGATTTCGTTGTCCATATCTACGATCGAATTCAGACACAATATTAGCGTTGAAAGAGTGCGGTTTTCTTTACGATAGTAGTCCGGCGCTGGTTTGGGATGTAGCAAAAGAATGGGATTCTGATTCTTTCCGACATGTGTTATCTTTTTACGGATCTCAGCCCGAAACATTATTTCCTTCTATTCCCCATCTGACGAAAGGTTTGGTAAGAATTCCTTATTGTCTTCCTGATGATGAAGCACTTATTGAGCGTTTCAAATTAACCAATAAAATGGATATGGAAAAAATTTGGCTGGATATGCTGGATAAAATATATGCAAATGGAGAGCTATTTACAATAGGTTTACACCCGGAAAGAACTTCGCTATGTAAAGATGCATTAAGGGCGGTGTTAAAGAAAGCTCGTCAATTATCTCCTCCCGTTTGGATTGCCAGATTGGATGAGATCGCAAAATGGTATATTGATTTAGGGAAAGCGACGTTTGACGTACAAACGCAAGTTGATGGGTGTATTAGAATTAGAATTCAAGGTCCATCCAGAGCAGTAATTATTTCCCGTTCTGTAAATATTCCTGCACAGAAAAAATTATGGTCGCGCGGATTTTATCAAATTATTAATAATGAATTTACCATTTCTAGTGCTGAAAAACCTTGGATTGGTCTCCCACCAAACAGGCCTGAGTCTTTGGAATTGTTCCTTCGGCATCAGGGCTTCTTGGTAGAAATTAGTGCAGAAACATCTCAATTCTCCTACTATTTTGACCAAACTGAATTCAACCGAAAAGATGAACGGCCACTGCTTACTTTACTGGATAACGGAACCAAACCATTGATTCGTTTGGGACGATGGCCAGAGGGGGCTAAAGCTGCTTTAGCAGTTACCGGAGACGTGGATGCCTTCACCATATGGGATTATGGAATGCGAATCATTAATCGATGAGAGAAGATAAAATGATGACCTTTGCAAAGTATAGATTTCAGGTTCTCTCTGACCTTTATAGGGTAAGTGGTGATGTAAAAAAAGTCACTTTGTTACGAAATATTTTATTTGGTGAGTCTTATAAATTTATTTTTTGGATGCGGACTTGTAAATTTTTGCAAGGAAAAAAAATATTTAAATACAGCCTCTATCCATTTGCATTACTATTCTATAATCATTATCGCTATCGATACGGAATTGCAATTTCTTTTGAGTCTGATATTGGCCCCGGTTTTTACATTGGGCATTTTGGAGGAATCGTAGTTTATCCACTTAGTCAAATTGGGAAAAATTGCAACTTATCCCATGGGGTGACATTAGGAATTACACAACGGGGGAAAAACAAAGGTTACCCTAGGATTGGCGATAATGTGTATATCGGACCAGGCGCAAAAATCATAGGTTCGGTAAAAATTGGTAATCATGTAGCTATCGGGGCAAACTGTGTTGTTACCCAGGATGTTCCTGATAATGCTGTGGTGGTAGGCATCCCGGGAAAAGTTATCTCATATGAAGGATCGCTCGGATATGTGAGTAATACAGATTACGATATGAAGATCAGGTAACAAAGGTGTGAACAATGGCTGGATTTGCAGCTTTATTCAATAAAAATTCATCCCCACAATCGAGATTAGAAAATTTCAATGAACTATTAATGCTGACGTGCAGGTTCAAAGAAATACCACTTCCTGATACCTATGCAATTGGCCAACATTGTATTGCAGCAAAAATTGATGCAATTTCCTCTTTACATTTAGGTATCGTCCGGGATGAAAATTCAGGATCGTGGATATTTGCCACAGGAACAGTTGTCGCCCTGGAAGGTGCCAATGATTCTAATACTTTGCTCGTTGAGCTATTGAGGGGTTATCTGGAGGTTGGAGAAAAGATACTGGAAAAATATGATGGGCATTTTGCGCTGGTGATTTATGATGGGTATGCGAACAAACTTGATGTATTTTCCGATCCAACCGGTCAATTTTCCATTTTTTATGCGATCAAAAACGATCAACATCTCATCTCGACTTCTGCATTTGCATTAGCAAAAATGTCTGAGGCTCAACCTGATGACCTAATCATTGAAAATTATCTTAGAACAGGAAAGATTTTAGGTGGGCAGACAATATGGAGAGGGGTGAATCGAATTCCGCCTGCTACAATTCTTCGTTTAGATGCCCATGGGATGAATCAATCAGAGTACTGGATGCCAAGAATTGTTGAAAAAATTGCTGATTTGCCTATTAAACAGGCTTTGGAACATGCTGATATTATATTGCAAAAATATTTCTCCTTGATATTAGAACGCGAAGGCAAAGTGTGGGCTGATCTGACAGGAGGCATGGATTCACGCTTAACAACTATGTTCATGGCAAAGCTAAAGATCCCATTTACTGCTTATTGTGTCGGTACAGAGGATAACCCGGATGTGCGGATATCCCGGATAATTAGTCGGGAAATGGGATGGGAATATGAAAATTTCACATTGCCAGATAATTGGGCACAACTTCAGCTTGATTGGATGCTAACCGCTTTACAAAAGGGTGATGCTTGTTTAAGCATATCTGAATTAGCTCCTGTTTTGTATGGGCAATCCGAAAGGGCAAAAAAATACAACGTTAGTGTCACTGGTTTAGGAGGGGATGAATGGAGAGAACCAGCTTTTAATAGTACTAATCTATTCAATTGGGGGAAAAATTATGAATTTGATCGAGTTATTGATGCCAAAATCTTAAATCCAATTCCAATTAACGCTATAAGCAAGGATAGAGAAGACCTTATTCGAGAAGAATGGAGATCATACCTGGCAAAAATAATTTTACCTTATGACAATTATCCCAATTTTATTAAATCGAATATTATGTTTATTAAATTTCGCTATCCTTCTCATGGAGGGGCTTATTTATCAGCTGCTGCTGGGATATCTCGTTCAATTAGTCCGTTTTGTTTCAAGGAACTGATCAATTTTGGATTATCCTTGAAATTTCTATGGCGTTTACCACTTCATCATCATTTTATAAGAAAATTATTCGAAAGAGAGAATTATGACTTGGCAAATATAGAACTTACCAAAGGAGGTCCAGCAATTCCAATTAGATTAAACAATTTGAACGCGTTTAGACCACTATTTGAACCCATCATACAAAGACGAATGGCAAAGATCAAGCAAAAATTATTGCATCAATCCAAAGAAAGAATTGAGTTTATTCATCCTACTGGTAGTCCCTCAGCAGTAGCTGGGAGGAAGGCTCTATTTGATTACGCTCGAGGAGAAGGACTGTTTGATCCTGATAAGATGCTCTCTGGTGCGTTTTACAACAATCAAGGATTGCATTCAATAGTAACGAAAGCTGAGGAAAATGAATTTGAAATTAGTGATTTCCTCGCCAAAGTCCTTACAACTGAAATGGCATTGCGTGCTACGAATGTCTCCATTAAGTAAAGAAAATTGAAAATGAGATCAAATCTCCGAATCCTTTATTTCTCCTCACAATTTCCCAATCCTCGTAGTCCAAATATGGGTATTTTTTCACTTCAAAGAGTGCTTGCGCTTCAACGGGCCGGTTGTGAGGTGCTGGTGGTGAGTCCGTTACTTATGAATCCACCACCTGAGTTGATGTCTAAACCAGATCAATTCATAAATTGGATTAAGTTACAGTCTCAAGTGCCGGCTGAACTGCTGTTTCACGGAGTAAATGTATATTATCCCCGCTGGATTTGCCCACCGAGAAAAATTTTTGGTTGGCGCATGAGTCAATTTTTGTTTTGGCAGACACGAAAAATAGTCAAACAATTAGCAAAGACCTTTCATCCGGATTTAATCCTTTCGTCCTGGCTTCCGGATGGTGTAGCCGCTGCAATGATTGCAGATCAATTGAATATTCCAATCATGTCAATTGCGGATGGTACCGATGTAAACGTATGGACTGAGCAATACACTGGTTGGAATACTGCCCGGGACATCTTAAATTCAAAAGTTACCAGTCTGATTTTTGTTTCTGAGGCATTGAAAAATGTTGGTGTGACAAAGGGTTTATATGGACAAAAGAATTTCGTCATTCACAACGCAGTGGATACTGAATTATTCAAACTAATTCCTTTAGATGATGAAAGAAGGACATTTACAATTTTAGGCGTCGGAAGATTCGTTAGAATGAAAGGCTTTCATATTCTACTCGATGCGGTTTCCCGGTTTAAAGATATGATAGAAAAACCTCTCAAAATAATATTGGTTGGAGATGGGCCACAACTTAACGAATTGCGCCAAATCGCCATGGAAAATGGTATATCGGATTCTCTGGAGATCGTTCCACCGATGGCACAGAATGAACTCGTAAAAGTTTATCAACAAACAGATGTATTTTGTCTTCCTTCTTTTTCAGAAGGTTTACCCTGTGTTGTGATTGAGGCAATGGCATGTGGCGTTCCTGTTGTTGCCACCGATGTTGGAGGTGTTGCTGAGGTAGTAGATGACCAATCTGGAATAATAATTCCACCTGGAGATTCAGCAGCATTAACTGAAGCTTTTTTACAAGCGTATCGAATTAAATGGGATAGGGAATTAATTCGTGAGAAGATTGTTAAAGGGTTTTCATGGGAGATTTGGTTAGAAAATCTCCTGGCACTGATCGATTAAGACTCAAATTTTTCCACCGGAATATTTGGAGAATCATGGCAGCTTTTGCTTTATTATCTACGTCCGAACAATCAATAAAATTACCAGGATTTACTCGTTTTGTAAAATCAGTAGCTGGTTTTAAATCTCTGGAAACACCTGAAATTTGGACAAATGGTTTACATTGTTTGGCTGCCAAATTGAATGCCCCGTGTAGTCTTCATCGTGGTTATACCAAACATGGACTAACTGGTTCCTGGTTGCTCGCTGTTGGAACTGTTTTGGACACAGCAGATGATTCCGATGACTCTACTTTGAACAAATTGCTGGATGATTACTTGCTGTTAGGTGATAAAGTATTTTCAAGATTGGATGGTCAGTTTGCTCTTGTACTTTACGATGATGTTGCAAAAGCTACGAAGGTGATTACTGACCCATTTGGGATGATACCAATTTATTATGGGACAAAGAATGATCAAGTTTTTGTTTCGACCTCTGGACTTGCAGTTGCCAGTGAATTGCAGTCTGATCTCAGCGATTTTGGAGCGAGAGCTTTTATTCTGTATGGGTCTACCTTCGGAGACACGATTTGGCGAGATGTTCACTTGATTCCACCTGCAACAGTACTAAAAATAGAAGCAAACCATGTTCATCAGTCCACCTATTGGTCCTTTGAGGTTGATCAAAATCTATTACGATTGTCTGAGAACCAGTCAGTTGACTGTATGATCGAAAGCTTTTCAAGTAGTCTCAAGCAGATTTTAAAAAAGGAAGGGAAAGTCTGGCTCAGCCTGACTGGTGGACTGGACTCGCGCACGATTGCTGCTCTGGCTGATTACAGTAAAATACACTTCAAAACGTACGCACATGGACCACTTGACTCACGGGATGTTGCTCTCGCGGAGCATATCAGCCACAAAAAAGAATGGGATTATGAATATTTTAGATTGCCTAATGATTGGGGTATTCAAAGAACAAGCTGGTTCGACCTGGTTTTAGGCCAAATGGATGGACACCTGGATATCATAAAAATGAGTCGCACTATTCGGGAACAATCAATAAAAGCTCAACAGATGGCTGTCTCATTATGGGGATTTGGGGGAGAGCTCCATAGAGGGATCTATTGGAAACATGAGTTCTTATTATCAAATAATAATACTAAACTGAATTATGACCGCCTGATGGACTTTCGCGTGATTCCCTCCCCTATTTCAATTTTAAGTGATGCAAATCATTGGAGCCTATTTTTACGCAATGAAATTCTAACCAGATTAAGAAATGTAGGTGAACAGAACCCAGATTGGCCGGTTTTTACCAAGTTAGATATGATCGGTACTTTGTTAGAAAGGCATGTCTGCGGGACTACCATTGCTTCTGTCTTAGGACAACAACGTGTAATCCTCCCGTTTAATTTAAAGGAAAATATCACTCGCAGTTTCTCAATTGATTATCGTTGGAGAACACACTCCCGCTTGTTTCGATCGATATTAGAACGGTTAGCCCCTGATTTGGCAGAAATTGATACCGCTGATGGTGGGCCAGCGGTTAGAATGAAACTAACAAATATTAACCGTTTTTTCCCATACTGGTTGAGTTCTGGAGAAAAATTGTTGTGGCGAGTTGGAAATAAAATTGCTGGAAAACCAATCTGGAACAGAAAGGATGCTGGTGCATCTGGGAAAGCTTATCCCACAGAAAAATGGTTGCAGGCAACGCTTAAAGAGTTGGAAAAAAGATGCTTGTTAACACCAGACGAAATGGTTTCTGCTAGTTTATATGACCAATTTCAATTTAATAATTTACTGTCAAGCTCGCAAATTGGTTCTTTACAAAAGGAAGCAATTCTTGGACGAATTCTCGGATTAGAAATGGCAACTCGTTCAGAAAATTTCCATAAAAAATTGTAGGAATAATTGACAAAAAGATCTTTGAAAATGGGATGAAAAAAATTGAAAGATACAAGCTACATTGTTATTTCTCCGGTGAAAAACGAAGCTGAATTTATTCGATTGACAATCGAATCAATGATTCACCAGTACATTAAACCTCTGAGCTGGGTGATTGTGAATGATGGCTCCAAGGATGAAACCGAAATGATTATCCGGGAATATACCAGTGATTATCCCTGGATCAAGCTCATCAATCGTCAGGGAGACGATATCCGTAAACGCGGCAAAGGTGTTGTGGAGTCGTTCTACTTAGGTTTTGAAACCATCGATGAAAATTTTGATTTTATTGTCAAACTGGATGGGGATGTTTCTTTTGAACCGGATTATTTTGAGTCTTTAATAAAAGAATTTTTATCTGACCCTTCACTTGGGATTGCAGGGGGAGGTTTATACGAGAAACCTGATGGTGTCAAGTGGAAATTAAATACGACAGAAGATCATGTGCGGGGTGCAACAAAAATGTACCGGCGTACATGTTTTGAAGCGATTGGTGGCTTGAAACCTTCCATGGGATGGGATGGCATTGATGAATGGACGGCACTTTCGAAAGGTTGGAAGGTACGTAGTATATTAGGTTTGAAGTTTATGCATTATCGTTATACTGGAGCTGCGACAGGTTATTTAAAAAGTTTTTACGAACAAGGATATGGCGCTTACCGGATGGGATACCATCCTCTCTTCATTATTGCCCGTGGGATTAGACGTATGACAGATCGTCCTTATATCTTTGGGGGTCTGGCATTGATCTGGGCTTATTTGATAGCCTCGATCCGAAAGGAAGATTTTTTAGCAGATAGTGATGTGATACGATTTATCAGGAAAACACAAATACAAAAACTGATTGGTTTATTAAAAGGGATTCCGGTTCATGAGTAACTATTTGCGTTTCCGTTTGAAGACCAGGTAAGTTAATTAATTTAGCTCTCCTGTTGCATTATTTTACAGACTTAAAAACAGGAACACATATGAAAACAAAGAATTCGATAATAATCGGTTTCATTGTAGCTATCATTACGTTTCTTGGATATTCCACTTATTTAGAAACAAATGGAGTGTTTGGATTTCCAATTGATGGAATGAATCCTTTTCTTGAAAAATCATACTTGATTGGCAATGTACACGCTCAGAATATAACATCATCCTACCCCATTCACTCAGGTTTTCCGATCCGATATGACCGTTATACAGAGAAAGCAAGTGCAACGATTGCTGATATAAATAATGATGGTTATATGGAAATACTTCTCCCGACTTACGATGGAACGATTTTTGCCTGGAATTCTTCAGGAAAGTTATTGGCAGGATTCCCAATAACAAATACTGGTGCTCAAATTCGTGGGCATCTGACTCTCGGTGATTTAAACAAAGATGGTGATCTGGAAATTGCTGCTGGTTTAGATTCAAAAAGTTATGGGGTTGCTCCGAGAGTAGGAATTTGGAACCCAAATGGTACAGCATATAATGGCTGGCCACGAACCACCTCTTGTTCTGGAATTGATATAGATTGTAATATCGCTTCAATAATTATGTCTGATATCGATAATGATTTAAACCTCGAGATAATTGCAGCAACAAGTAATCGGATTATTCCGAGTAATTCTTCCCGAGTTGCACCCAATCTATATGTGTGGGAAAGTAATGGAAATTTAATGCCAGGTTGGCCTGATGAAGATGATCAGGATACAGCGATAATTGGTCAAATTGCTGTTGGTGATTTCAGCGGGGATACATACCCAGATATCGTGACCGGGCGAGATTATAATCGTTTGTTTGCATTTAATCGTTTGGGTGGAAACATAAACAATTATTGGCCTCATTATGTTTGGTATCCTTATGATGCTGGTAATTGGTATGATGATCAAATTGAATTTCCAAGATCTTCACCAGCATTAGCAGACTTAAACCAGGATGGCAACCTGGAATATATAGTGCCAGGACACAGGAGAAAAGCTATTCCTCCATATTCTTACACTAATCCTGAATTACTGGTATATAATGCCAATGCCACGAGGTTCACCGGTTGGGAAATCCCAGCTCAAGGGTATAGTTTAAGTTGGGTGAGCAATACCACCAGGATGATCGAAGCACCTGTGATCGCGGATCTCAATGGAGATGGCAAACCAGAAATTATTATTGCCACTCAGGATGGTTATGTTCGGGCTTATAATGCAGAAAAGCAGAAATTATGGGAATATAACTATTTTCAAGGAAGAAAGGTTCATGCCAGCGAGGTAGTTGTTGGCGATGTTGATGGAGACGGCTGGAATGAAATTATCTTCGGAACTTTTTGGCTGGATTTGCAATCAAGGAAAGATGTTGGCATCATTATTCTTGATCACAACGGTGTTCTAAATTCTTCACTCTTGCTGGATTCAGTCGGTATATCGAATAGCCCATCCCTGGGAGATCTCGATGGGGATGGACTAATCGAAATTGCAGCCGCTACTTATGATGGTTATCTATATGTCTGGGACACCCCCGGACTGGCATTGCCAGAGCGATTACCCTGGCCCATGGCACGGCATGATTTGCACCGTACTGGCTTGTATAAAGAGAGTTCACCAAGTTTTTCTCAATCCAGTAAAAGAACCAGTATTTCAAATGCCATGTTTGGAGAGACTGTTACATACACAATACAATTGATTCGTACTGGAGCTACCCTGGATAACCCAATTACCCTAACGGATCGCGTTCCCACTGGTCTGGTTTATGTACCTGGTAGCCTGTCTTCTACAGCAGGTGAGGTTGATGCGAGTGGGGTACCTACGCTACAATGGAGAGGCGCAGGTTCTTTGTTTGATCATAGTCAGGTGACAATAACATATCAGGCAGTCGTGGCAACCATTTCTCCGGCTGGCATCAAGAATGAAGCCTTTCTTGATGCCGGGAATGCAGGAGAGTACCGTTTCTCCTCTACCTTAATTGTCAATGGAAAGGTTTTTTATCTACCTATCATCCATCGCTAATCTCTAAACAATTCAACTTACGAGGATTTTGTTCAACACAGGAAAGGTATATGGCGCAACACCACAAAAATGAAAAAAAACATTGCATGATCGTATTTGCTACTTATCCTCTGGGAGAAACTCGTGTCCAGAGAGAAGCAGAAGCACTCATCAATGCCGGATATGAAGTGGATGTGATTTGTTGTCGAACAGCGGGGAGTTTAACGGTTGATCAATATAAAGGGGTTACAATTTATCGTGAAAAGTATAAATTTCTGCTGAATTTCTGGAAGCCAGGTAGTTTAGGGGAAAAACTTTACCAATACCTGATTTTTTTTATTTCAGCCGCCCATAGGCTTAATATACTTCACTTTCAAAAACAATATGATTCGATTCAGGTACACAACTTGCCAGATTTTCTGGTTTTTTCCGCGTTCATACCTAAATTATTGCATGTTCCAATTATTCTTGATCTGCATGACTTAATGCCTGAATTTTTTGCAAGTCGGTTTCGAAGCAGACAATCATTATTATTCAGATTAGTGCTTTTCCAGGAGCGTTTGTCTTGCCGGTTTGCAGACCATGTCATCACCGTCAGTGAACACTGGCGTCAGTCACTCATTCAGCGCGGTGTACCAGAGGAAAAATGCAGTGTGGTGATGAATGTTGCAGATGATAGCATCTTTCAATATTCTGGTTCTTTTCTATTGCCGAGGGAGGATCAAAAAAGTTTTCGGTTAATCTATCACGGCGCAATGGTAGAAAGATATGGGTTGGACTTGATCTTGCGGGCAATTAACCTGATTAAACATGAGATTCCTGGGATTCACCTGACTCTGATTGGCTATGGTGATTTTTTACCTCAAATGAAATCTCTGGTTAAAAATCTTGATTTAGATCAAAATGTAACCTTTGTTGATTCAATCCTTGCTGAAGAACTTCCTCAGGCCATTAAAAGTTGCCATGTTGGTGTGGTTCCTTACCGAAATGATGTTTTCACAGATGGACTTTTACCAACAAAACTACTGGAATATGCTGCATTGGGGATGCCGGCTATTGCTTCACGCACAACAACAATTGATTCCTATTTTAGTGATGCAAATGTCGAGTTTTGCGAGCCGGAGAATGTTGAAGATCTTGCTCGCTGTATTCGATTGCTTTATCATGATTCAGATCGATTGACTGAGCTAGCTAAGAGAAGCCAAAATTTTAATCAACGTTATAACTGGAAAAACACCAGTCAAATGTATGTCAACCAGGTGAATCAGTGTGTTGATAATAAATCAAAAAGCAAATAATTAAACTGTAATGAAATAAAACGGAGGAAAAGTATTTAATGGTGAAAAATTTGCCTGAAAAACTGGATGTTGTTCATCAATTAGATGAAAAAAACTGGCGAGATTTTGTTCTCCAGACCAGGCAGGCCAATATTTTTCACACACCGGAGATGTTTCAGGTATTTGAATCAGCCCACAATCATCAACCCCTCATCCATGCAGTAGTAGATGAGAATAAAAAAATCCTGGCTCTTTTACCAACCGTACAGGTGACCATATTCAATGGTCTATTGAAGCGCTTAACAAGCCGATCCATTTCTTACGGTAGCGTTCTCAGTACTCCGGATCCTGGCGGGAAACAAGCTTTAAGTACTTTGCTGCAAGTGTATTCTCAAGAAGCAGGCCGAGACACTCTCTTTACAGAGTTACGGAATCTCTCCGATATGATCCTTTTCCAGGAAAGCCTTTCTGAAAGTGGTTTTGTTTATGAAGATCACTTGAATTACTTAATTGATTTGAATTGCTCCAGTGAGCAGTTATTGCAGGGATTTGGAACTCGCACCCGCCAACACATTCGACGTGGATTACGGAAAGGAAATGTGGTTGTAGAATTTATGTCAGACCGAAATAAATTAAGAAATTGGTATGATATTATCAAAATGACCTATAAAGCGGCGCAAATTCCATTAGCAGACTTCTCTCTATTTGAAGCAGCTTTCGATATTCTGATTCCTAAAAATATGATTAAATTCTTATTGGCACGGGTAGGATCAGATTATGTAGCAGCTTCCGCGGAGTTACTTTTTAAAGATGTTATTTACGGTTGGTATGGCGGCATGAATCGAGAATTTTCTAAATATACACCCAACGAGTTGTTGATGTGGCACATTCTTGAATGGGGCGCTTCTAATGGATATAAGGTTTATGATTTTGGTGGGGCAGGTAAACCCGAAGAAGAATCCGGGGTAAGAGATTTTAAGGCTAAGTTTGGCGGCCAATTGGTTTGTTATGGGCGCAATACCAAAATTCACAGACCCAATTTGCTTAAGTTAAGCCAACAAGGTTATAAAATATTCCAAAAGATGCTTGGATATATTTAGGAATAATGAAGACCTCCATGAACCCATTCAAAAGATTGGCCGAATTTATTGAAGATTGGAGATATCTCATCAAGCGCGATGGAGTTAGATTGGTGACAAGGGAGATAGCAACTGATATTGTCCGGCTTCCCTTCCGGCATCTCCAATTTAAAATTCTTGAATATCCACTAAGCAACCCTTTGCCGGAAATAGCTCCAAAAATTGACCTGGTTATTCGCCCTTTTGAATTCAATGATTTGGAAAAGGTGAAAAATTTGAATCGACCTTCGGAGGCGAAACAATGCGAGCGACATTTAAATAATGGTCATTGGGGTCTCGTTGCCACCTATCAAGGTGAAGTGGCGGGATATGCATGGGGTGGTCCTGAAATGAAACCTAAACTTGAAAAAATACCCGTTCAACTGGGTCCCGGTGATGTTTTGTGCACGGATGTTTTCACCGTACCATCTTTTCGTAGAAAAGGAATCCAGACCGCATTATCGCTAGCTCGTTTTCAACTTTTCAAGGAACTTGGTTTTCAAAATGCTGTCTGTTACATTGAGGCACGAAATACTCCTTCTTTAGTTGTTTGGCAAAAAAAGCTGGGTGCAAAAATCACCGGAAAAATTGATTTTCTGCGTATATTGTCCTGGTACCGGATTCGTTTGATGGATTAAGGTATGATTGCCTGGTCATTAATGGGAAGAAATGAGCAGTTTATTTACTGCCATTATTCGATGAGAGATTATCTGTAAAGGTTAAAATGAGACATTTCGCCTTACAATTGTACGAAAAAACCACAGGACGTAAAATTTTATCCCGCTTAAATGAATTAAACCAAACCCAGTGGTTGAGTTATGATGAGTTATTAACATACCAACAAAAAAAGTTACACAAGGTGGTTGAATACGCCTATCAAAATGTATCTTATTACGAGCGTATATTTAAACAAATAGGTTTTCATCCAAATGATCTACATAAAGATCCCGAAAGTTTTTCCGAACTACCTATATTGACCAAGGCAATAATTCGTGAAAATTTTAATGAATTGATAACGACCGATAGTAACCGGCGAAAACAGTTGAATAAATTGGCTACCTCAGGTTCTACTGGCCACCCATTAATTTTCATGCAAGATCCTGATTTTCGGGATTATGTAACTGCTGACATTCAACGCCATGTTGCCTGGGCTGGATGCGAATTGGGAGAACCACAAGCATTCATTTGGGGTGCCAGTAGTCAGATGAGTTTAATGAAAAAAACCCGTGCAAAATTGATAGATTTTATCTGGAATCGTTTCCTGACTGATGCCTTCATCATGACAGAGCTAAGTTTGTCTGGATTTGCAAAACTTATTACGAAAAGGAAACCAAAAGTGCTTTTTGGATACACAACTGCCATTTATAAATTTGCACAATTTATTCGTTCCAGCAAATATCAGCATATTACCTTTGAAGGTGTAATAACTACTTCCGAAACCTTATTGAGCCCAGTACGCGAATACATTGAAGATACGTTCCAATGTAAAGTATTTAACCGCTACGGAACATTGGAATTGGGAGGTGTAGCTTGTGAGTGCGAAAAGCACACGGGTTTGCACGTCAGCATGGAAAATAATTATGTGGAAATTGTAAATAATGGCTCCCCAGCTAAGCCAGGAGAAGTGGGGGAAATAATCGTTACTAACTTAAATAATTTAGGAATGCCTTTTATTCGCTATAGTATTGAGGATGCGGGTGCGTGGTATGGGGGTGAGAATTGTTCCTGTGGAAGAGAGAGCCAGATGATTGAAATGCTTGAAGGACGCCTGGTGGACTCATTCCAAACCAGGGATGGTCGCACGGTATGGGCAGGGTTTGCAGGGGCTGGATTTAGATGCCTGACACATCCCACAATCAAGCAATTTCAAGTGGTGCAGAAAACTCTGGATAGTATGATTGTCCGTCTGGTCAGAGAGGGTGATATCCCCCAGGACATTTTAGATGAGATCACAAATGTAATCCAAACTACATTTGGATCAACAATTGTTGTAGATTTTGAATTTCCAGATCAGATTTTGCCACTTAAATCTGGTAAACATCAATATGCAGTATCTGAATTGAATAAGTAAATATTCTGATTTAATTATCATTAATATGCAAAAGGAACCTGAGGAATGTCATCAAAAAACACCAGCTTGTTAACCGGCGATTTCACAATCTTTGGATTCACTCGCAACCCGCACTTTGTTGATCGGCGATTGCAGGAATTATTCGGGATTGAACCTGAAGTCTTTCAGATTGGTGCACTGGGTCAGATGTTTTTTTATACTACCTATGGAGATATAGCGGAGTCGGAAAACGAATTAGTGCTCAAATTGGGATTTTTACGGTCGAGAGCCAAATCAGCTTTGACTGCCAAGGAGTTGCTGGACCAAAAGCTGGTTGGTCCAAGATCAATTAATACAGATGGTTTCAGTGGTAATGGATTGGTTATGGGATTAAGTAAAACCGAACCTGTTTTCTCGATTTTCCAAACGTTGATGTCGGTACCGCAACTTTATTATTATGAATCTGAGGATAGCATTATTTGCTCGGATGTTTTACGCATCCTTACTCAGTTAATTCCCAACCGTGAACTTAATGAATCCATCTTGCCGCAGCATTATCTGTTTCGATCGGTATATGGATCCGATACCTATTTTCAAGGGGTCGAGCGGGTAATACCTGGGCAATATCTAAAGTGGGCGGAATGGAATACCGAAATAAGACGGGTACGCAGCCTGGATGTTGTTTCAACCGAAGCGGAGTATATCCGGAAGGACGTCACAGCGCTGAATTTACTTTCTGAATCTCTGCAGGATGTCGTTAGTGATTATGTCAAACAGGTGGAAGCAAAAAACCAGGGATTGGTGACATTACTGTCAGGTGGCGTCGATTCATCGTTGGTTCAATACCTGGTCAATGCCAGCTCAACCCGAAAACCATCACGTTCGATCAGTTATGCAATTCAGGTGCCCTCATTTGAATTTGAGATTGAATATGCACGCCAAGCCAGTCAGTTATTGCAGACAGAGCACACCTTTGTAAAATATTCACCTGAGGATTACCCTGGCTTACTTCTACGAGCCATCGAAATTCTAGCACAACCGTTAAATTTGGAAATTGAACCCAGTATGTTAGCGATTGCAGAATACATCCATTCTGCTCAATGGCCAGAGAGGTTTTATTTTACCGGTGCAGGAGGTGATACAATTTTTGGTGGGGATTCAACTGTTAAAATGAAAGGATTGCAGACCATTCGCAACCTTCCGTTTGCAGGTCCAATCCTGAAAGGTTTGGCAGCAGTTTTGCCAGCATCATCAAAAGCAGCTCGCGTGTTCTTAAAGGGTGCAAATATCCTTGAAAGTGAAGATGATCCTGATTCTTACTACTCACCGATGAATTCAGCGTTAGTGTATATCTCTGATGAAAATTTGGACATTATTCACCACTGGTTTAGCGACCAGGAGTTGCGAGAAACCTTTGCTAATCGGCGTGAACTTGTTGCGCAATACACGAAAAGCCACCATTACATTGATAAGGTTTACTTCATTGACCAATTTACAGATCTCACAGAATTGGCAGCACAAAATCATCAACTATTTCTGGCACATTATTTGGAGCAGGTCTCCTCTTTCTATGATGAAGATTTCTTGAAAACAGCCTTGACAATCCATCCGGATATTCGCTATATCAAAGGTTTCAAATACAAGTACCTCTTAAAAAGAATATTGGCACAAAAAACGAGTACGGCCTTTGCCTATAGACGAAAAGGTGATTCAATTGCTCACAATGATTTACTTGAGTGGATGCGTTCCGGTTTTCTGCAGCCTCTGGTTAATGACATTTCCCGTCCTGATTTTTTGAGTGAGGTTGATTTGAAACGCCTTAAACAAAAACCGGATTATTTGTTATGGGCATTGCTAAACTATGATCTCTTCAAGAAGCAAATAATTAAAAATACTTTTTCCGGGGAAAGTGGATGATGATTTCAGGTTCCCAGTTTGCAAGTGGTGATTTCACAATTTTTGGATTCACTCGTAATCCTCATTTCATCGAACAGCAATTACGATCTGGATTAAGAATAAATCCAAAAACATTTCAGATTGGCACGCTAGGCCACTTGTTTTTTTATACATCCTACGGGGATGTGGCTGAATCAGAGGAAGCGTTGGTGCTTAAATTGGGATTTTTGCGGTCAAAAACGAAGTCACCCCTGACAGCACAGCAGCTACTGGAGGAAAAGCTGGTAGGACCTCGATTAATCGATACGGAAGGTTTCAGTGGGAATGGACTGGTAGTGGGTCTAAGTAAAAAAGCACCAGTTTTCTCTGTTTTTGAGACGCTGATGGCAGTACCACAATTATATTATCACCAATGGGATGAAGGCATTATCTGTTCGGATGTATTACGGATTCTAACCAAAGTGATTCCGAAATGTGAATTAAATGAAGTCATCTTACCGCAACATTTTTTATTTCGGTCTGTGTATGGCTCCTCTACTTACTACCAGGGAGTAGAGCGCGTTATACCGGGACAATATTTGAAGTGGACGGAATCGAACACAGACATCAGACAGGTACGTAGCCTGGATGTTATTTCAACAGAAGCTGATTACATCCGCGACGATGGGATAGCGTTAAATTTGTTGTATGAATCTTTACTGGACGTGGTTGGTGACTATGTCAGACAAGTTGAGATGAATAACCAGGAATTGTCAACACTGCTTTCTGGAGGGGTGGATTCAACCCTGGTTCAATACCTGATCAATGCCAATGCAACCCAAAAGCCCACCCGCTCCATCAGTTATGCTATTCAGGTTCCGGCATTTAAATTTGAGATTGAATATGCACAGCAAGCCAGTCAGCTTCTCCAGACGGAGCATACATTTGTAAAATATACTCCTGAAGATTACCCCGGCCTATTGATCAGAGCGATTGAAATCTTAGCCCAGCCGACTAATCTTGAAACAGAACCCAGCATGTTAGCAATAGCAGAGTATGTCCATGCTGCTGGTTGGCCTGAGAAATATTTCTTTACTGGTCTGGCAGCCGATAGCCTCATGGGCAATAAAGAATCTCAAAAACTAAAAGGCATCCAATATATTAGTAGATTCCCATTCATCATTCCTCTACTCAAAGGACTGGGATCATTTTTCTCTGCAAAACCCTCCTGGTCGCATACGCTTATGAAAGGAGCCAAAATCATTGAAAGCAAAGATGATCAGGATGCCTATATCTCGCCCGCTAATTTTTTCCATGTGTTTGTTTTCAACCAGGATTGGGAAGTTATGAGGAGTAGTTTTGGGGATGAGCAACTAAAAGAGGCATTAGCTTTTCGAAGGTCTCAATCAGAATTCTATTCATCCAGTCAGCATTATCTGGATAAAATCCATTTCATTGACCTGTTCACAGAGACATATGATATAGCCGCACAACGCCAACAACTCTTTCTTGCACATAATTTATTTCAAGTAGATCCATTTTCCGATGAAGATCTAATTAAAGCAATGTTCACGATTCATCCGGATATTCGTTATATGAAGGGTTTTAAATCCAAATATTTATTAAAAAGGCTTTTCACACAAAAAATAAATGCAAAAAACGCAAACCAACCCAAAGGCGGCTCTACTACTCCAGAGGACTTGGTAACCCGCATGCGAACCGGTTCCCTGAGACCATTAATAGAAGAGATTGAGAGGCCGGCGTTTATGAGTCAGAAAGATTTTGATGGAGTTATTCAAAGGTCAAACTATTTTCTCTGGAATTTACTCACTTATGACATTTTTAAGAGGAGTATTAATGGGTCCCAAAACTAAGAATTGAAATTGTTTATGATGTCGCGTTACTACTCAACATGATGTTGAATTTTCCAACTTTTATTATCCTAAAAATTATAAAAGTTAGATTGTGAGCTCAAGATAAAACAAATTCAGATTATTTTCCTTTTTCACTGGCAAGAATTAATTTTGGAGATCATAGGGATGAAAAAATACAAAGGAGAAAAAACATACTAAATTGAGAATTTTTAACAAATTTCTTACTATTTAGTAACAATTTAGTAACGTCTTCGTAACGATTCTATTCAAATTTGATATTGAAATCAAGATGGTAATGGTATACAATTTATTTAGTTTTAATTTATTGAGAGATCATTTTAGTATAGATTCACAGTTTACTACAATTAAATAGTGGGGGTTACGATCTGGAGGCTGAGTTTGGTCGCACTGCATGGGGTATAACATGCGTAAGCCTTCAGGGAGCCAATTGCGAAACCGACCTCGATGTGAGGTAAAGGACATCAATTTTTTAAGTTTAATTTCATTGGAGCTAGGAAATCATTAGATTCAATCATTTGTTTTTTAGTTTAAGAACCCATTGGCACTTACCTAGCAAATCAAACAAGAATATTGTTTCAGATCTTAGGGTATGGAGGGATGTTATGAAATCACGTTATTTAAATTTATTCGTCATCGTTAGCCTTATTTTGTCATTAGTCGTGAATGTATTTCCGGTTACAGCGCAGGAAGATCCATTTCCTCTGCCAGATGTTGATGGGGATTCCTTGTCAAATGAAATGGAAACAAACGGATGGTACAACTTATCTGGTGGACTTTATACCACTGATCCATATGATCTGGACAGTGATGATGATGGTCTCACGGATGGCGAGGAAAAGCTATTTGATACCAATCCATTGGATTCGCAAAGTCCGGGTATTGCGGTGAAGTATGATGACAGCTTTTTGACAATGCAGTATTTCAGTACTACAGATCCTGCTTATTTGTCAATCAAACAGGGTGGTGATCAATTTTTAATGGAAGAAGCGGTTGTCGTCAGGCGGGGAACAAGTTTTACAATTGCTGGCCCTGCAAGTGGCACACTGACACTTACCGGGGCCTCTATGACTCCCATCACACCCGTTCGTGATCCTGCCAATGGTGGTTGGATAATCACCATTCAACCGAATGGATCGGTTGGCACCTATACAGCTACAGTAACGGATGGAGCATGGACGAAGAGCATGCCTGTCTATGTGATTTTTGAAATACCAAATGATTTATCGCAGGATGAAATTAATGCTTCCCTTTATGATGGTGACCCTGAAAACAAAAAAGATGAAGTAGTTCCCTTCTTCCGGATGTGGGATTGGGATTATTTTAATGAACACAATTCCAATCCTGGTTGTCCATATCCCTCTGATCCGAATTATCCCTGCTCTGATTGGCCCTATCATACAGCATTTGGTTATGCTCAGGCATACTGGACGGAACAGTTTACCAAAGCAAATTTTGTGGATAATGCCATCAAAGGGATCCATGGGAAAACAAGTCAAGCCGATGCAACCTATACCCTTTCCAGGTGGTTTGATACAGAGTTTCGTACTCAACATAGTTATCTGCAAAACAACTTTTCAAGCTCCATGTATCGATGGTGGGACGGGACTGGTTGGACATCCACCGGTGGATATTGTGAGACAACAGCTACCACTTACGCAGCCATGCTGCGCTCAGCCGGCATCCCTGCACGTGTATTTCAGGTTGATTACAATAAAACCAGAGGTCACGGAGAAAGTGGACAGTTTGATAACACGTATGAATACGACACATCCACCATGATGTGGTATGGGGGCAAATGGTATGCGCAACGAGCCTATAGTGGAGCCAGTGATGATGGCAAGTATTATCCCTGGAATAAAGGCGTTACTGCGATTACAACATTAGATGTCTGGAGCGATCCTTATCCTTCTCCTGGTTATTATTACAGTGATCAATATGGTGATGGAGTTTTCGCTGTAAACGAGGATTGGGACTTTCAGGTTGGTAGCAATGCTGGTGGTACCGTCAATCAGGTCTGGCCGATACCAGACACTGAATGGGCAGCCATCAACCGAGATTATGAGTGGGATAGCAAACTTCCCCTTGAGATCACCCAATCTCCAGATGTGGATGTGTTAAACTATCTCTTTTTTAACGGTGATAACTGGCAACCATCCGAGTGGAGGAGACCTCCGGTCAGTAACCCGACAGGAAGGAATGAAAACCAAACTTATATTCTGCCAGCAGGTGTGATTGACCCAGGTAATCCATTGGAGAACTGGCCACAAGGACCACAACCAACCGCTTGTAGCCCGGCGACGCCTGCTGCCGAATGTGCAGCATTTTTAGCCAACTGGACACCTGAAACTAGAAATTATTTATTGGAAGCTGCCGCTAATACAGAGGATAAAGGGCAGAATCCGATTTTTCTACCTTTAATTAATAATTATACTTCTACTTTAACCGGTGTTCGACTGGGGAAAATCGTAACAGACACTGGAATCGATAATAATGGGGATGGCTATTTTGATGAATTAGTTGTTAAATTTGAGGTGATCAGCCCAATGTCAAGAGACATTCAATT